>Ga0099364_10008137_pt1 | contig 14814 bp, 16 predicted proteins | sample TergutTh196P3_FD_73070 | JGI IMG/M metagenome (GOLD analysis project Ga0099364, IMG submission 73070) | Microcerotermes parvus P3 segment gut microbial communities from Pointe-Noire, Republic of the Congo - Th196 P3 | ecosystem: Host-associated > Arthropoda: Insects > Digestive system > Gut ... | reverse complement strand
TATACGAAAGAGCAGAGCACCGTCACAATAATGCGACTTTACGACTACTTGACGTATGAGGAAACGCCGGATGAAACAGAAGCAGCCGATGGTGTGACTTTTAGTATTAGTGATCTGTTGGAGCATGTCGTCAATACAAGCGGAAGCTCAAGATATGCAATCACTGATACTTGGAGTGTGCAGTTTCCGGGCGCTGACGATTACTATAACGAGAGTGGTGATGACGGATGGCTCGTGTATTGTAATGTAAGAATTTCGGAAGGCTATCAACCACCGTTAGGTGTTGACGCATCGTTGGTCTGGGGTGTCTTCTATGATGCTGATACAGGAGAAGAGTTATATAGAAGCTCTTTTTTCGCGGGCAATTTTAACTTTACGATTTTAGGTGGAGTATCATTAGAAGAAGATGGACAAGAAGCAACGTACATTGGCGGTTACAATAGCGGTTACTCCGACGAATACGGAGATAGAGAAGTTATAAACATGGAAAGCGAAGCCTTACGCTACTACTATTATATGGTATCGCAAGATGGTGAGTCTGTGTTAACACGATCGCCATACCCGGTGTTAGTTGCTGATAATATCCGGTTTGAAATCGTAATCCTAGACGACTAATCTTACTTATATAGCGCTATACATACCAACTGGTTGCGCAGGGTTTTTACCGCTTTGCTTTGTCATCCCGACTGAAACATATGATGTCCTATCAAACAGGGCGTGAAAAATCCTCCGCAACCGGACGGTATGTACTGATTATTTTGCAGAAATTATTAACTCAAGTTTCGCAGCAGAATTATTGCGGTTAAGATATAAAAACGCAAATAATTTGCTTAGTAAATCGCGACGGACGTTAACGGCGAGCAAATGGTTTGGCGGTTGAGGTCGCCTGGTAATGGTGATTATCTAGTCGCTGCTGTCTACAAATTCGGCTTCCTTTACATCAACGGCGATTTTCCTCTTACCGGAAAGCCTATCGTAAACGAAGACGGCGGCGACGGCAGCGTCACACCCGTGTCCCGCGTCTTGCGATGCTTTCTGCCGTATAGTACTTTTCCAAATGAGATAAAATTGAAACCTATAGATTATCCGGCGTTTCATTGGAGATATTGCTCATATCGCCCCTTATGACGGGGTACTTTTATACCACGCCATAATGGAAAAAACCATGTATTTGTAAATAGGTAGATAGGCGCATTCGCTTCAAATCCTCTACACTAGCGTTGCGCATAGAGTGCTATGGCTCAAGCGCTTTTTTTTGCAAGCTACTCAAACACAATTTGACATGTATTTCTTTTGATAACTGCTTGATAATATGCTATAATTGCTATTGTCTTGCTCACGATTGTAGCAGGAACCGGAAGACATGTTAGAATGAGTTACGAAAAAACACGAGATACCCGGATGTTAATTAGCTTCAATGAATAATGGATAAGAAAGAAATATGGACATCATAAACGCAGGGAACTGGAGGCGAAATGGAGAGTAAAATCGGTTGGACAGTGGCTTGTGTAAGCGAGTTTGCTCGTAGGTTTGACATATCTGTCAAATCGGCGTTTCAGTACCTATACCTTCACGGCGGCATAGCATTTTTAGATGAACACTATGAAGCGGAACATCTCCTTTCATTTGACGATACGGTTGATGATTTGGTTCTTATATGTAAAGCCAAAGGAGGAGCATTATAATGCTTTTGTACCACGGCTCCAATATTGAAATTGAAAGCATTGAGTTAGCGAAATGCCGCCCTTATAAAGATTTTGGGCGTGGATTTTACCTAACTTCTGTTAAGGAACAGGCAGAGCTTTGGTCGAAACGAGTCAGTCGCATCTTCACGGGCGAGTCTTGGATAACTGTCTTTGAGTTTGATGAGGCGGTTTTATCAGCAGGTAATTTGAATATTATAAAATTTAATGAGCCAAATTCTGAATGGGCGATGTTTGTGTTGAACAATCGAAACCGCAAGTTTACAGATTATGCAAATGACAACTCAAACCACGATAATAAATACGATATTGTAATTGGGGCGGTAGCCGATGACGACATAGCCCTGCAATTAAGGCAATTCACAAGAGGGTTTATTGATAATGACGCGCTCGCAAAAGCTATGAAATATCGGAAACTCAGCGACCAGTATTCGTTCCACACTGAAATTGCGGTTAGGAATTTAACAAAGACGGGAGCGTGGTGTTATGAATAAAACAGATATGCTTATTGAATATATTGTAAGCGATATTGTCGGTTATATAATGGAAGACGATAACATCAAAATGGATGCAGCTATGGCTGTGTTTTTTAACTCGCGAATTTTCGAAAAACTGCATGATATCGAAACAGGGCTTTATCTGAGCGGTTCTGCTTATGTGTACGAGCTATTTAAGGAAGAGCGAGAGGCTGCGCTTGTGGTTTAAAGTTGTGTAAAGCTTCGTCGGAGAAACCGTAAGACGTTTTTTCTTGTTAATGAAGGGTTCGACCTACCACGCGATGAACCCTGAACACTGTGCTTTTACACTCGCGGTCGATGATATTTGCAGTATTATATGCGCTTGCAGGCGATAATCTGCTGCTTCGAACAAGAATGACCTTATTCAATTAGCGCATCACCAAATTTTTATTGAGAATAACATGATATTGATGATAAATATAAAGCATGGTATATTACCCCATATAACGCGCTTAAACACGGCATATTTTGACGTTGTCAGGACTGTCTTAGGGGGCTGTTCAATTGTTACCTCAATTAATCGCGCAGAAACTGATTTCCGAAAACCACCCCACCCTTGACCGGCCTCATTGTATCAATGGAAAACAGAGGAAGTCTCCGTGCAGCGCTTGCGCGAATATTTGCAGAAACGATGTATATTCGAAAATCGCAAATCCGGAATGGGAGCGCTGTGACAATTGCGGGCTGTGCGTGTCTGTTTGCCCTTCCAGGTGTCTGCTTCCGCCTGCTTTTAGTCTCGAAAAATACTTGACGCCGCTGTCGAAAGAGGGTCAGGATATCCAGGTTGCCTGCGGGAAAACGAAAGCGCGCGACGGTCTGACGGTTCGTTGCCTGGGGGCTCTGCCATGGGAATGGATAGCCTCGGCGGCCCTTCTGGGTGAGCTTACGCTTTATACGGGCGGCTGCGAAGAATGCGAATTGAAAGAGGGCTTCGCGTTATTCGAAAAAAACCGGAAAAAAGCGGAGCAGTTTCTGGGAGATGCGTATTATAATGAACAGGTCTCAATTACCGAAATTGGCGGGGAAACAGCGGAGGCGCCGCCTTCCCAAACATACTCGCGCCGTGAGTTTTTCTCGTCTATGTTTAAGAGATCTAAAAAAGTCACGATAACGGCTTCTTCGCTGATAATAAATAAAAAATCCGATATTGACGGATTGATTTTTCGGAAGCTCTTACATAAACAGTCTCAAATAAAGGAAGGGATGTCGTTTAGTTGGCTTGCGCCCGTCTTTTCGTCCAGTTGCCGGGTATGCGGGATTTGCGGCAAGCTGTGTCCTCAGTCGGCGATTAGTATTGATACGAAGGACGGCGTCAGCAGCGTCACCATAACACCTTGGAAATGCGGCGCCTGCGGGCTTTGCCAAACTGTCTGTCCCGAGGGAGGTATAGCAGAGATTGGCGTCGTAAACGTGGACGATCTGTCGCCCATAGAGGTACATTCCGCTCCCGCCTCGACATGCGAAGATTGCGGCGTAACCGTAAAAAGCGGTTTGGCTTTGTGTCCGTCCTGTGCGTCCAAGCGAAAAAGGGGATATTAAATGGATAATTCAGCTATTATTTTGGCCGGCGGCAAGAGTCGTCGCTTCGGCTCCGATAAGACGGCGCTGGAAATAAACGGAGTCAGGATTATTGAAGCGATTTCGGAAAAATTGAAGCTTTTTTTTCCCGAAATAATCATAGCGGGAAGCGGCTTCAATATACCCGGCGCGCGCGAGGTTCCGGATATTTACCGAGGCGCCGGACCGCTTGGCGGAATCCACGCGGGACTCTCCGCAGCCTCAAATGAGGTATGTTTTGTGGTTGCTTGCGACATGCCCAATCTTTATATGCCTTTTGTCAAAAGCCTTTTGGACGCGTCTGCGGATTGCGATATTGTGCTGCCTGCAACCGGCGAATATGTCCAGCCGCTTTGCGCGGTATACAAAAAAAAACTGCTGCCCCTGATCGAGCGGCTTCTCGCCCAAAATATCAGGCCTGTCTCAAAGTTATACGAAACGTCAAAGGTTTGTCACATCGAAGTACCGCAAAATAAAGGCAATCCGGAAAACAATATGTTTTTTAACATCAATTACCGGGGAGATTTTGAGATGTATAAAAAAAACGCGCCGCCTGTGCTGTCAATCGTGGGATTCTCAGATTCGGGGAAAACGACCTACCTCGAAAAACTCATTCCGGCGCTTAAAAAGAAGGGGATCAAACTCGGCGTTATCAAGCACGACGCGCATTACTTCGAAATAGACGTTCCCGGCAAGGACAGTTGGAGGCTGACGCAGGCAGGCGCGGACATAATGGTTATATCCTCCCCCGCCAAAATTGCCGTCCTCGAAAAATGGGAGCGCGAGGAAAACTTATCGCAAATTACTCCGCGCTTTCAAGGCAAGGTTGATTTGATTTTGACAGAGGGCTACAAGCGCGGCGGAGCGCTTAAAATAGAAATCAGAAGGGCTGAAAAGCGCCGCGAACCCTTATGCGAGGACAGTGAGCTGTTTGCCGTTGCGGGAGACTGCGTTTCGGAGCATGAATCCTCCGTTCCCATGCTTCCTCTCGACGACGCGGAACCTATGGCGGAATTGATTATAGAAGCCCTGAAAAAAGGAGATTTAAAATGATCACCCTGGAACGGGCGACAGAAACCCTTCTCGATGAAATAAGCCCTGTAACGCGTACCCGCCTTGTGCCTCTGGAACAAGCCGCAGGCCGAATCTCAGCCCAGGACGTCAGGGCCGGCATTGATATGCCGCCTTTTGACCGTTCGCCGTTGGACGGTTACGCTCTTTACTCGGGGGATATCGCGGAAGCCTCGCGCGAGAAACCCGTAAAGCTCAAAGTGGCGGCGGAAATTGCCGCCGGCTCCTTCTGGGACGGTACCCTGACCTCCGGTCATGCGGCCAGGATCATGACTGGAAGCATGCTTCCAGCCGGGGCCGACTGCGTCGTAATGCAGGAGGATACCGACGACGGAGAGCGGGAAGTCGAATTTTACGCTCCGATGAAGCCTTTGAAAAATATTTGCTTCAAAGGAGAGGACATAAAAAAAGGAACATTGATTTTACCGCCGGGTATTTCCATAAGCTGCGCGCACCTGGGAGTGCTCGCGAGCGTCGGGAATAGCCGCGTGCTTGTTAAAGACAGAGTCAGAGCAGGGCTTCTTTCGACCGGGGACGAACTGACAATGCCGGGCGAGCCTTTGGAGCGCGGCAGGATATACAATTCCAACCAATTTATGCTGGCGGGCCGCATGGAACAGCTTGGCGTCCATGTTACGAGCCTTTACGAAACCGGCGACGACGCCCGCGAGGTATGCGAAATCATAGAGCGGGAGATCGCCGGCGTGGACATTTTCTTTACCACAGGCGGCGTTTCCGTCGGACGCAGGGATATAATGCACTCCGTTTTGGAAAGGCTCGGAGCGAAGAAATTGTTTTGGAAGGTTGCGATAAAACCCGGTACGCCGGTGCTTGCGGCAATTTACCGTAATAAATTGCTGCTCTGCCTTTCCGGCAATCCCTTCGCGGCGATTACCAATTTCGAATTGCTTGGCAGGCCGGCTCTGCGTAAACTTTCGGGAGATGAAAAACTTGATCTCGTATGGATAAAGGGAGTTATGGAGGACAGGTTTTCCAAACCAAGCCCCCAGCGGCGATTTGTAAGAGCTGTATACGAGGGAGGAAGGGTAAAAATCCCCGAATACAGTCATTCGTCGGGAGCGCTTCTATCCTTGCTCGGCAGCAACGCGCTGATAGATATTCCCGAAGGTAGTCGGGGACTTGAGCCGGGAGACCGCGTGGATTTGGTTATGCTATCAGCTTTCGCGCATTTTACAGGGTGAAATTATGATCATGGCATCGGTGGCTTAACAGCCGAATAGTTTTGGGGAGCTTGATCAAGGTGTGGCTGTTATTATGAACGACAATTTCGGGCGGAAAGTAACGTATATGCGGCTGTCGGTGACAGATCTGTGCAACCTGCGGTGCGTTTATTGTATGCCGGAGCATGGTGTTCCCAAGCTGCGTCACGAGGATATCTTATCTGTCGAGGAAATAGAGGAAATCGTCCGTGCCGCCGCCGGGCTCGGCATTGTTAAAGTGCGCGTCACCGGCGGGGAACCCCTTATTCGGCGGGGGATCATGGATATTTGCCGCCGAGTGTCGTCTGTCCCGGGAATTGAAGAAACCTGCCTGACAACGAACGGGACGATGCTGCCGGAATTCGCCGGAGAACTACGCGCGGCGGGGGTGCAGCGCTTGAATATCAGCCTTGATTCCCTGAACCCGGAAACCTACCGCGCCATCACGCGCGGCGGCGAGCTTGCGGACGCGCTGCGCGGCATAGACGCGGCGCGGAACGCGGGTTTTGATAATATAAAGATAAACGCCGTTCTTATGAGCGGTATGATAGCGGGAGAACTCCGCGAGCTTGCGGAACTGTCGCGCGAGCAGGGCATCCATGTGCGTTTTATTGAGTTGATGCCTATCGGAGCCGGCGCAAATTGGGCGAATGGACGGTATATCCCGGGGGACGCGGTTTTCGACGCAATGCCGGAACTGGAACCCCTCGGGAACGATGGCGTGGCGCGGCTGCACACTCTTCCGGGCGCGAAAGGCACGGTGGGGATAATAAGCCCCCTCAGCCGTCACTTCTGCGAATCCTGTAACAAAATACGCGTGACCAGCGACGGGAAGTTAAAGCCATGCCTGCTCTCCGCTGAGGAAATCAATCTGCGGGGGCTGCGCGGCAACGAACTTGCCGATGCGATGCGCGCCGCGATATTGGTAAAGCCGCGCGGCCATGAACTGGAAGGCGGCTCGGTAAGCGCGAGCCGGCGCGGTATGAACAGGATCGGGGGCTAGATAATGCCGGAGCTTACGCATTTTAATAAGGCGGGGCGCGCCCGCATGGTAGACGTGGGCGAAAAGGCCGAAACACGGCGCGAAGCTACCGCTCGCGCGATCGTGCGCCTGAACCGCGAAACATACGGGCTTGTGCGGGAGGGCAAAATGAGAAAAGGCGATGTGCTCGCCGTGGCGCAGATTGCGGGTATTATGGCGGCGAAAAAGACTTATGATTTGATTCCCATGTGCCATCCCGTAGCGCTCACCGCCGCTGATATTGATTTTACGCTGGACGACGCGGAGCATGCGATAACCGTGACGGCGACGGCGCGGTGTACGGGCGCGACGGGCGTCGAGATGGAAGCGTTGACGGCGGTTTCCGCAGCCGCGCTGACGATTTACGATATGTGCAAGGCGGCTCAACGCGATATTGTTATAGAAAATATACGCTTGCTGCGCAAAAGCGGCGGTAAGTCGGGCGACTACAAATGGGAGGAACAATAATATGGCTACTGTTAAAGCGGTTTGTACCAGCGAGAAAAAAGGCACGGTTAAGACGCCCGTGCCGGAAATTCAACTGCTCCGTTCCTGCGGCGTCTCGGACGACGCCCATGCCGGGGACTGGCATCGGCAGGTATCGCTGCTTGGTGTTGAGAGCGTGGATAAGCTGCGCGGCGCGTTACCCGGTTTATCTCCCGGGGTTTTTGCCGAAAACATTCTGACAGAGGGTATCGTGCTGTACGAACTGCCCATTGGTACGCGTCTGCGCGTCGGCGGCGCTTTGCTGGAAATAACGCAAATCGGCAAGGAGTGCCATGAAGCCTGCGAAATCGGCAAAAAGACCGGCGACTGCGTAATGCCGCGCGAGGGCGTATTCGCCGTCGTGCTGGAAGAATCCGCCGTCCGCCCGGGGGATACCATAGAGGTGGCATAATGAAATATAAATCGGCTGTAATAACCGTCAGCGATAAGTGCTTTAACGGTCTGCGCGAGGATTTATCCGGTTCCGTTGTGCGCGGAATGTTGGAATCGGCGGGTTTTGATGTCGCGCACACGGCAGTGGTACCAGATGAACGAGCTGAAATCGAAACGGAGCTTATCCGGTGCGCGGATGAAATGAGAATTCCGCTGGTCGTGACGAACGGCGGCACGGGTTTCGCGCCGCGCGACGTAACGCCGGAAGCCACCCTTGCCGTCGTCTGCCGCCGCGCTCCGGGAATATCCGAAGCGATGCGGTATGAGAGCTTAAAAATCACAGACCGCGCGATGCTGTCGCGGTGCGAAGCGGGATTACGCGGCGGGACGCTGATAATCAACGTGCCCGGCAGCCCGAAAGCCGCGAGGGAAAACCTGGGCGCGGTGCTTCCCGCGCTGGAACACGGCCTTGAGATGCTTCTTGCGCCGCCTCAGGAGCACGAATAGATTAAGTATTTGAAAGATCCGCCAGATTATCCAGATCCAACCGCAAAAAGGCGACGGTGATTTTGCTTACGGCTCTATAAAAATCCGTCTTGGAATATTTTTCAATATCCGCGCAAAAAGCCGGCGCCCAGTTCAGGAGATGCTTTTCCAAGAAATCCGTCTGCTCCTTCAAACTTGCGGCGGCAGCCGTCCAGTCTCCCGCTTCTGCGGCGCTCCGGCTTTCCTCGCACAGGTGCGCCATAAACTTCAGCTCAATGGCAATATGGTCTTCCGGAACCTTCATTGCTTCATCCACGTCCAGACCCTTGTTCCTGTATATAGCCAGCACTTCGTCTCGCGCGTCCTGCATCACAAGCCTTTCCGGACTGGTATATACCGACTCGTAAGGGAAAGCGGCGCCGCCCGAATGGATCCCGGCGGCCAAAAAAACCTTCGCGTAGTCCGCAGCCAGCTCCGTCAGCGGGTCAAGCCTCGGGCTGTTAACATAAGACTTGAGCATCCCGGCCCCGGAGGCAAGCTCCTCCGTATCTTCCTCGCCTTGAAAAGACTCCCCGGCCATCTTTTCCAGAAGTTCTTTATCCACTTCCGTTTCAAAAAGCCGTCCCAGAAAATTATACATATTTCCCCGGTTGGTCATAATCTCCATATATTCCGATTTTTCCGCCATCTTCTTCCTCCGCAGGCTTAATTATATTTCCAAATCAATATGCTTCGCATATTAATTTGGAAAAAACCACAACGCTACGCGTTGGCGCGACATAAATGCCGCGCAATTATTCCGATTATAAGCCATTCGGCTTATAATCGGAATAATAGTTAAACACCAAAGGGATGCGGGTAAAACCCCGCGCCCCTTTGCGTAGTTTTGGCCTGAATTACAATTTTACTCTCTCCACGCGGCTATCTTTTCATGCAGTATGTAGCGCACCGCGGGTTGAGCGCCGTCTACATCCGGCACGGCATGGACATTCTCCGCGCCGGCTTCCGCGACTGCTGCGGAAACGTCGCTGCGGGGATCGTTAATGTCGCCGGAGAACCGCGCAAAACCGGGACAGGAAGTGACACAGGCCGGCTTCTCACCTTCGGCCATATGCGAGCACAGATCGCATTTCTCCACAAACGACTCCCTACGGTTAAGGGAACGCGCCCCATAGGGACAGGCTTCTATGCACAACTGGCATTCGGAGCCAAGGCAAATTTCTCTCCTCATCGTGACAATACCGTCCTCCGCCCTCTGGACGGTGGCCCTTGTGGGACAGACCCCGACGCAGGGCGGATTTTCGCAAGCCTGACACAAATTGGACATATAGTACAGCTCAAGGTTGGGGAATCTGCCAACCGGGCCTCTTGTCGCCACCTTGTTGCGGTAAACGCCAAGAGCCACGTCATTCTCCTGTTTACAAGCCACTTCGCAAGCATAGCAGCCTATACAGCGATCCAGATCAATTACCATAGTCTTTTTAGCAGCCATAATTACAACACCTCCATGCGTGGAGTAGGATCGGACGGCTGAGGCAGCCAGGGCTCAAAGTCTTCCGGCTTGTACCAGACGCCCGGAGGCGGTCCGTCGGCTCTTGTGACCTTGACCTGGAACCCGCGCAGCGTGTACGTGCCAAATACGCTGTTATACGGCGGGTCGTTCTTGGTCAGCACATTGACGTTCATTTCCTTCCAACCGTGCGTTTCGGTATGCAGCGTCTCCGGATTCCAGAAACGCTCCATATATACCACGCCCGGTCTGATTTCCTGCGTAACGCGGGCTCTGCCCGTCACCTTGCCCCTCTGGGATTCCACATAGACCCAGTCCCCGTCGTCGATGCCGTAGGTTCTGGAGTCGTTGGGATGGATCAGAACCTCGGGCACCGGGTAAATCTCCCGCAGCCATGGAATATTGCGCAGGGTTCCGTGATGGTAGTGCGGTATACGCCCGCTGGTCAGTGCCAGCGGATATCCCCTCGCTATCCCGTTAGTGTCGAGGGGGCTCTCATGCAGCTCCCAGTAATCGGGAAGGGGATCGTAGTCCTTGGAGGCTGGCGGAAGGATGTGGGGAGCGGTCCAGGGCAATCCTGTCCGCGCAAGGGAAACCATTCTTTCCACATAGACCTCGATCTTCCTGCTGGGTGTGCCGAAACCAGCCGGAACCCCATCGGCGCCCGGTATCTTATACTTTTCATAAATGTTCCATTCGTCGAAAGACCGGGCTTCATAGTAGCCGTTCTCCTGCACATGATCCACAAACTCGTCCCAGGTCATGCCGACGGCCTGTGTCATACGCCAGTCAAATTGATCTTTCAGGTTTCTGAAATACGGAACCTCTCCCGGGGGAACCTGCTCGGGGTCAAAGAACTTTTTAATGTCCTCATGCCCCAACTCGCCGCAGCGCCAGGCCAACCAGTTCCAGAAAATAGTTTCGTCCACAGTCTCCCAAAGGTGAGTGACTGCCCGGCGCGCGAAAAGCTTGTTCATGATGGCGATGGGCAGGTCGGTTTCCAGCCACTCGGCGGTCGGAAGTATTATATCGGCATATGCCGACATGGAAGTGGGATACATGTAGGCGTGTACGATGAAATCGCAGTTCAACGCGGCCTGTTCCCAATCCGAAGCGCCTCCCAGCATGGCGAACTTGTTGCCGGAACGCTCAAGCCAAACGCTCAGCTTATATGGCTCGCCCGTTCTAAGCGCTTTCAGATAGTCGGGAATAAAGCCCGTGTGCCAGCAGTTTAAGCCCTTGTACTCCACGGAGCCCATACGCTTCTCAAGTTGCTCCTTGGGAAGGGCATACTGGAAGGCCGAAACCGTACTTGTGACGACGCCTGTGGTGCGGGGACCAAGAAGGGTTCCGGGCTTATCGATGTTGCCCATGACAAAGTCCAAAACGGCTACCGACTGGGGCACCTCAGAAGATTGCTCGATCTGATCCGTGGCGACGCCAAGGCAGATTGAGGCTGAGGAAGCCTTTGAATGTTCCGCGTACAGCAGAATAGCTTTCTCGATATCGGCGGCTTCCAGCCAGCAGATTTGCGCGGCCCTGCGCAGAGTATAGGGTTCGACCCGCTCTTTCATAGCGCGGAATCCCGTCTTGCACTGCATACCGTTTACGGTAAATTCCCCGTCAAGCTCCACGTCCAGGTCGTCGTTCCACGGATAAACCAGGGGTACCGCTGACTGCGTCTTCTTGTCCCATACCACCCAGGTATTTTCGGGATCCATGCCCTCGGGCAGGTCGATGCCCAGTTCGCCGGCCCGCAAGCACATCTTGGTCTCCGGGTTGACAAGGTAGGGAAGGTTGGTCCACTTCATCGTGAACTCTTCGTTGTAGAGCTTATTCTCGAAGATATAACGAATCCACGCCATTGCCAGAGCCGTGTCCGTACCCGGCCTTATGGGCAGCCATACGTCCGCCTTGGAGGCGTCGGCTGTGAAGCGCGGGTCGATGACGACGGTCTTCATTCCCTTGGAACGGAAATCCTGTATGGGGGTTCCGCCCATACCAACCGTGCTGTAAGAGGGCGCCGCTCCCCAAAGCACCATCATGTTAAAGGGCGAGGTGTCATTAAAAAGCTCATTACAGGCGTGGTCGGATACACTCGGAGAATGAGCGCCCCACATTATCTGCCACATACCGACTCTCGGCATGTAACACTGGGCCGCGCCCGGCTCAAACCAGTTGCCGGAGCCAAAAGCATTGACAAATCTCCTTATGCTTGTAAACTGTGGGTTCCCTCCACCGCCGGTAGAACCAAACACGCTCTCGGCCCCGTACTTCTCGCGGGCTTCCATACACTGTTTGGCGATTGTGTCGATAGCTTCGTCCCAGGAGATGCGGACAAAGTTCATAGAGCCTCTGGGTCCTATCCGCTTCATCGGGTATTTGTTGCGGTTGGGGTTGTAAAGGGCCTGGACGCCGGCAAGGCCCTTCGCGCATAAGCCGCCCTTGGACACGGGATGCTCGGGATCTCCCTCAACCTTGATAACGCGGCCGTCGCGGACATGGGCCAGAGCGCCGCAGTTCGCGATACATGCCCGACAAGACGTCTTGAGGATTTTTACGTCCCCGGCCGCCCCCGCGCTCTCGGCGGCGGCCGCCTCGTCGCGCTTGACGAAAGGCGCCTTCCCTAAAGCAGCCGTGGCTACGACTGTCGCAGCAGTACCTTTAAGAAAAGTCCTTCTGCTGATTATCATTTTGTAACCTCCTTTTACTCGCTAATAACACCTGAATAACCTTCAATTGTCTCCCATTTCCCCTTAAAAACGACGGCTTCGCGTTTCTCCAGGTTTTGCAGGAAATAGCTGGCGTAAATCTTGGGATTCTCAAGGGCGGGATTCCCTTTCAGCATCGCCTCGATCTCGTCCCTGGATTTCGGGGATTTGCAGGCCGTCAGTATCTGTAAATACACACCCCGATACTTGCCGTCTTTCTCTTCCAGAAGCGTCTCCAGCCGGTTTTGCGCGTTCTCGCTTTCTACAGCGAGCCGGCCGGCTTCCGTCGTTTGCCACCTGGGTTCCTCGCTTTTGCCGGCAAGCGCCTCGAGTCCGCCCGCCTCAACAAGCCACGTCATCAATACCTGCGGGGATTGCCACGCCCCCCTCATCTCCGGAAAAGCGTCGACCGTTTCATTAATCTCGCTCAACGAACGGGGCGTATCGCAATACACAAGCATCTTCCTAAGCACAGCCCTGTGGGCCGGCTCCCTCCCAAACCCTTTAAGGATTTGGCCGCATACCTCGTTTACGTCCGGTACGTCCCGTGCCTCACTCCCTTCAATGTCTTTGCGCTCAGAAGCATCCATCGGTAACACCAACTCCTATCTGCGAAAGGCGCGACCGGAAATAAACAGCCGGCGCCATTGCGTATCATTTATTAAGCTGCACAGTCCCTAGTTAACGCCGCGTCTCGCTCATGCGCTTCTTTGAAAATAAAACAAGGAGCCTCAACGAACATACGGTACGAATGACCCGAATTCATTGAGCTCCTTGGCAAATTAGGCAGGCTAAAGAGGTTTCCCTCTAAAACCGATCGGTTGATCAACCCTCGCGGATAAAATCAACTCGGAGCGCTTATTCAATTTTTATATATCGCATTCTGCATTATATTGCGAGTAAAGTAACATAACCTATAAAACCCGTCCAATTCAAAAAAATTCATTTGTGATGCATGATGCGCATAACAAATGATCGCGAGAAGGCCGAAGGGTTGTCCTTGTTGATTTTCCGTCTGTGGAACAGTCTTGTTTTGGAACCGGGATAATTATTGTAATATATAAGACAGTCGGCTGTCTTTAGTAACCGATTGAGAGAGGTAGATAATTTTGAAATCTGAACTCTTGAGAGATTTTATCACTTTATCCGAATGCCTGAACTATCGTAAAGCTGCAGACAGGCTCTATATGAGTCAATCTGTGCTCAGCAGGCATATAATCCAATTGGAAAGAGAGTTGGGCTTTCTTTTGTTTCGTCGAAATAAACACGCGGTAGAGTTGACTGGAGAAGGAAAGATGTTTCTTGATGGCGTAAAAGAAATACTGGATCAATACATTGAATTGAATCGCAGTTATCAAGCGCTCGTATCTCGAATAAGCAGCGACGGTTCCGGCAGGGTTAATTCCTTAACGGTTGGGCTGTTGAACTACGCCAAAGATCATCTTACCCCATTCATTGACAGGTTTCAGGAAATCTATCCGGATTGCAGGATACGCTTTCTTTCAAAAACGCCGATTGAATTACATCAGGCTCTAGAATCCGATGAAGTAGATGTTTGCCAATTAATGCACATCAAATTCAAAGGTTCCGAGCGCTTGCGTTTTCTTGATTTTTCAGAAGAACAGATCATGTTCATTGTGAACCATCAACACCCGCTTAAAGGAACTCAGGCGATAAGCGTACGGGAATTAAAAGATGAAAGATTTATATTTATTGATGACGCCCTTGCCAGAGATTTTTATTCTCATGTGGCAAAGCTAATCGCAAAGCATGACGTTCAAATCGATAAACACCCGATTTTGGTTAAAAGTTTCGAAGCTCTTCTTGACGCTATACTGGCCTGCGCAGGCGTAGCGATTGTGATCAACACGATGCCTAATGTTGATGTTCCGGCTTACGGGACTTGCCTCGATATTAAGGAAAAATTTTTTATAAAACAAAGCCTCGTTTTTAAACGTGACAACCACAATATGGCATTAAAGGCATTTTTGGAGGAAGCCTTGGCAATAATCAATTTTAAAAAAAGGGCGGACATCTGATGCCCGCCCTCGTGAACCTATGCCTTTACCACCTGGCAAATTCCTTCGTTAAAAGGCGGGAAACCGCTGACCTTGCAAAAATCTCTGGTAGTCAGCAAG
>Ga0099364_10008136_pt1 | contig 14815 bp, 10 predicted proteins | sample TergutTh196P3_FD_73070 | JGI IMG/M metagenome (GOLD analysis project Ga0099364, IMG submission 73070) | Microcerotermes parvus P3 segment gut microbial communities from Pointe-Noire, Republic of the Congo - Th196 P3 | ecosystem: Host-associated > Arthropoda: Insects > Digestive system > Gut ... | reverse complement strand
ACCATGTGTCTGCGTATTCCAGTACCTGTAATAATTAGGCTCCGGCTGAATCAAACTGTAAAATGAATCAGCCATTTCTCCATTTCTTACGACGACCACTCCCACGCTACACACACTGCTTAGTTGTTCATTTGCCGTTTCAAAATCTATGGCAACAAAATCTTTCATTACATACTTGCCAAATAATCAAACCTTCGCTTTATTGAACGCCCAAAGAAAAGAAATTATTTTCATATTATAAACCGCATTCATAAATTATTTTGTATTTTTGGAGCGGATAATACCTGTGGTGTGCATTTGACACCCTCAAATATACAATTCAAGATGAAGACAAACACATCTTATCTACTCTTTATTATCTTTGTGTCTGCAATGGGAGGATTGCTTTTCGGATACGACTTTGTCGTTATTGGAGGGGCAAAGATATTTTATGAACCCTTTTTCAATCTGGGAGATTCGGCTTCATTACGGGGCTGGGCTATTAGCTGCGCATTGGCAGGTTGCCTGACTGGGGCATTACTAGCCGGTGCATGGAGTGACAGGTTCGGCAGGAAAAAAATGCTGATTATAGCTGCCGCACTTTTCGTTGTTTCTGCTTATGGCACTGGAGCGGTCAACAATTTTATATGGTTTGTCTTCTTCCGTATCGTGGGAGGATTCGGTATTGGAATTGCTTCCAATATTTCTCCTATTTACATTGCTGAAGTTTCGCCTGCATCGGACAGAGGAAGGTATGTCTCTTTCAACCAGTTAACAATCGTTTTGGGTATCTTGGCAGCTCAAATGGCAAACTGGCAGATCGGAAAAAATTATACGCCTGATAATGTAACACTTAGTGTCGAAGGGGTTGAATGGGCATGGCGTTGGATGTTCTGGGCGGAATTAGTTCCGGCTACGTTGTTCTTTGGTTTAACCTTGCTGATACCTGAAAGTCCGCGCTGGCTGGCTATCAATAAAAAGGAAAAAGAAGCCTTGAGGATTTTTAGTCGCATTGGAGGAGCGCATCATGCGGAAAAAGAGTTGGAAGAAATCAAAGCCCTTTCCTTCACACCGGTAAAAAACAGCCGGAAAGCCCTTGCCCACCCCAATGTACGCAAGGTTTTACTCATCGGGATCGTGTTATCTGTTTTTCAGCAATGGTGCGGGATCAATGTCATTTTCAACTATGCCGACGAGATATTTACGGCAGCCGGCTATACTGTTTCCGAAGTATTGATGAACATTGTGGTGACCGGTGTCACCAATGTCATTTTTACGTTTGTGGCAATCTATACGGTCGATCGTTGGGGACGGCGGGTGTTGATGTTTGTCGGTTCGGCAGGACTTGCAACAATCTATGCGGCAATGGGCGCATGTTACTATTTTCATGTCAGCGGTTTGCCAATGTTGCTGTTAGTTGTTTTGGCGATCGCATGTTATGCGATGTCATTAGGACCAACCGTCTGGGTTGTTTTGTCGGAAATATTTCCGGTGAGAATCAGAGGCGCAGCAATGGCTTTGGCTACCTTCTCTTTGTGGACGGCCTGCTTTCTGCTGACGTATACTTTTCCGTTATTAAATGAATACCTGCAAGCATCCGGCACTTTCTGGCTGTACGGAGGAATCTGCCTGGGCGGATACGTGTTTATTCACTTCATGCTCCCCGAAACCAAAGGGAAAAGCCTTGAAGAGATTGAGAGGAAGATAACGAATTAAATTACAGAATCATAAAACATACAATCATAATGAAAACTAAACTGTTTTTATTTCTCTGCTTCGCTTTGTTGCTTATCGGATGCCAGCGACAGGAGCAGACGATGTCGTTAGCCGGAGAATGGCTTGTCAGATTAGACCCCGATGATGTGGGCGTAAAAGAAGCATGGTATAATCAACCATTTACGGAGAAGTTGCAACTGCCCGGTTCATTGCAGGAGCAGGGATTTGGAAATGATATTGACGTCAACACCCAATGGACAGGTCAGGTTGTTGACGATGCATGGTATGTTGCGCCCGAATACGAAAAGTACAGACAACCCGGAAATATCAAGGTGCCGTTCTGGTTGAATCCCGATAAACATTATGCAGGCGTCGCCTGGTATCAAAAAGAAATTCATATCCCTGCCGGCTGGAAAGAAAAAACAGCCATGCTCGAACTTGAACGAACCCATTGGGAAACAACCTTGTTCATGGATGGAAAGGAGATCGGGAAACAGGATGCTTTGTCTACCCCACACCGGTATTTGCTTGAACTGCAGCCCGGAAAACGTGTATTTACTGTCCGTGTAGACAACCGTGTACATATTCCTGTGGGTATCAATGCACATAGCGTATCCGACCATACGCAAAGCAACTGGAACGGTATTACCGGACATTTAACACTTTCTTCCAAACCGGAGTTGTATATAGATGATATTCAGATTTACCCCGACATCGAAGCAAAAAAAATCAACGTAACAGCAGGTTTAAAAGCCAAAAAAAATCCCCAAAAAGCCAGTCTGTTGCTGCAAATCGAAACATTGAAGGGAGAACCTGTGGGATCGCCCGTTATGATTGATGTAACAGTTTCACACAATGACCTTACCTTGGATGCATCGGTCGAAGCTGGCGATAACATATTGCTTTGGTCGGAACATACGCCCAATCTGTACAGACTGCGAACTGTAGTAGAATCTCTTGACGGAACAGACGAAAAAGTGACCAATTTCGGTTTCCGCCAATTCAAAAAAGAGGGAACACGTTTTCAGGTCAACGGACAGCCGGTTTTTCTGCGCGGCACACTGGAATGTTGTATTTTTCCCTTAACGGGATATCCTTCGATGGAACGGGAATACTGGGCAAAGATTTACCGCACCTGCAAGGAGTTCGGACTGAATCATGTACGTTTCCACTCCTGGTGTCCGCCCACAGTGGCTTTCGATTTGGCTGACAGTATGGGTATCTACCTGCAGGTGGAATGTGCTGCCTGGGCGACTATCGGTAATGGCGAATACCTTGATCAATGGTTGTATGCCGAGAGCGACCGCATCCTGAAAGAATATGGCAACCATCCTTCGTTCTGTATGTTGACTTACGGCAATGAACCGGGAGGCAGGAATCAGGCGCCATTCCTGTCGGAACTGGTTGACTATTGGCAAAAGAAAGACAACCGGCGTGTGTATACCGGCGCTGCAGGATGGCCCTACATCGACAATGCAGATTACTGGAACACGCCCGACCCGCGGATACAGGCATGGGGAGCGGGAGTAAACAGTATGATCAATGCGCAGCCTCCACGTACCGACTATGATTATGCGGAGATTATAAGAAAGAATATGCCGACTGTCAGCCACGAAATAGGTCAATGGTGTGTTTATCCCAATTTCAACGAAATTGATAAATATACAGGTGTCCTGAAAGCGAAAAACTTTGAAATATTCAAAGAGACATTAGCCGAAAAGCATTTAGGCGATCTTGCAGATCAGTTTCTCTATGCATCGGGGCGCCTTCAAACGCTCTGTTACAAAGCCGATATCGAAGCTGCTTTCCGGACGCCCGGATTTGCCGGTTTCCAGCTACTTGACCTGCACGACTTTCCGGGACAGGGTACCGCTTTGGTAGGTGTCGTCGATCCCTTCTGGGATACCAAAGGATATGTCGAAGGTAAAGAATTCAGTATGTTCTGTAATCAGACCGTTCCCATTGTTCGCTTTCCGAAAATGGTGTGGCTGAACAACGAAAAAATGAATGTGCCGCTGGAGTTTGCACACTTTGGCGAAGAACCCATTACCAATGCCGCAATCACCTGGACAATTTCCACCTCAGACGGTCAACAGTTGAAGCAGGGAAATCTTTTTAGCAATTTGCCTTTAGATAACTGTATTCCCGTTGGAACGATTGATTTTGCCTTCGACGAAATCAGGGAACCCAAACAGTTGGTCGTTTCCGTACAAATAGAAAATACATCAGTCCGGAATCAGTGGAACATATGGGTGTATCCGGCTCAAAAACAGATAGTTCAAGACTTGCCGTATATTACCTCCATACTTGACCGGACGGCTATCGAAAAGTTAAATCAAGGCGAAAAAGTATTATTGACTTTTCCTTGCGGCACTGTCAGCCCGCAAAAAGGAGGTAATGTGCAAGTTGGGTTCTCCAGTATTTTCTGGAATACGGCTTGGACGCGCAAACAGGCGCCCCATACACTGGGTATCCTTTGCGACCCGACACATCCTGCCCTCTCCTCGTTCCCCAATGAGGGATATAGCGATTATCAGTGGTGGGATATTGTGAGTCAATGCAATGCGATGATCATGGACGATTTCCCGCCAGACTTCCGACCGATCATCCATCTGATTGACGACTGGTTTACGAACCGCAAACTCGGCATCCTGTTCGAAGCCAAAGTCGGGAATGGCAGATTAATGGTTTGCAGTGTGGATTTACAAAATGACATCCAAAAACGCCCCGCCGCTGCACAATTCCGCCAAAGTATCCTGGAATACATGGCCTCCGACCGTTTCAAACCAAAAAAAGAGGTTGGAATTGAATTAGTCGAAGATTTATTTCGCTAATATTTTTGTGGGTTTTTTGAGAATGAATATAAAATGGATATACCGACTTTCATGGACGCTTATTCAAAGGGGTTTACCAAGTCAGCCATTGAGCGATTGACAGGCATTAACCGGGTACAGTTGACTCATTATTCGTCGGGATTTCGTAATCCAGAACCGGATAAACGCAGAAAAAGATATACTTTAACAGATGGTTTAAAACGAATACACCTTATTTAACATTTTCAATACAATGAAACGAATTCTATTTATTTTAGCTTTATGGCTGTTAACAATCCCTGTTTTCAGTCAAAATGTAATCCACGCAGGCAGTGATGGCAAAAGCTGGACGATCTTCACCCGTTCTGCCGTTTATCAGTTACGGGTAGAAAACGACGAAGTCAGGATGGTCAATTACGGAAATAAAACACTGGCAGAAAAAACAAGTCGACCACTCGGCGCCGAAATCCCCGTACGGGGAGGTTATGTGACATCCGCGCCTTTACTCGAAGTCATTTTCCCCGATGGAGTACGCGATATCGAATTAACCTGTCAAATGTACGAAATCATAAACATAGATGGTTATGAGACGCTGAAAATTACCCAAAATGATAAGTATTATCCGTTGGAAGTGATTTCTTATATCACGTCAATACCTGAGTATGACCTGATTGAAAAATGGGTGGAAGTGCGCAATACCGGTCGGCGAGGAAACATAAAAGTGGAAAACCTGCTGTCAGGCTCTGTGTTCCTGCCCAAAGACGCTTACGAACTGACACATTATGCCGGCGTCTGGGGATATGAATTTACGCCTCAGACGACAAAATTGACACCGGGAACAAAAACCTTGCAGACAAAGGACTTCAAGTCGTATGGCTCCTCCTCGTTCCTCGTTCGTCCCGAAGGCGAGACAGACCCATACAGCGGGAAAGTATGGTTTGGCTCTGTCAAATACAGCGGCAACTGGCGTATCGATTTCGAAAAATCGTTCAACGGACCGGTACAGATCGTCGGTGGCATGAATTTCTGGGATCAGGAATTGAACCTCAAACCCGGAAGTTCATTTACCACACCACACATTGTTTTCGGGTATACTGAGCAGGGAACCGAAGGAGTAACCCATAACCTGACATCGTATATCAGAGAAAAACTGTTGCCACCCGCACATCGCGAGAAAATACGCCCCGTACTCTACAACAGCTGGTATGCTACCACATTCAATGTGAACGAAGAACATCAATTAGCGCTCGCCCAAACAGCCAAAGAGATTGGAGTCGAGATGTTTGTGATTGACGACGGCTGGTTCAAAGGACGTGTGAACGACAGGGCGGGACTTGGCGACTGGACTGTGGATACGAATAAGTTTCCCAATGGACTACAACCGATGATTGAAAAAATCAATGCGTTGGGACTTGACTTCGGCATCTGGATCGAACCCGAAATGGTCAACCCGAACAGTGATCTGTATCGCGCCCACCCCGACTGGGTATTTCATTTCCCCAACCGCCAACGTCACGAAGGACGCAATCAGTTGATACTTAATCTGGCACGCGAGGACGTCTGGCAGTATCTCTATCAATCATTTTATAAGTTATTGAAAGAGAATAACATCAAATTTATCAAATGGGATATGAACAAAGCCATGGCCGATCCGGGTTTCCCGTCAGCGCCGTTAGATGAACAGCGCGCTGTGCGAATCAAATACATGGAAAACCTGTACCGCCTGGTGGAAACACTTCGGAAAGATTTTCCCGATGTATGGTTTGAAAACTGCTCAAGTGGCGGAGGACGCATTGATATGGCGATGAATTCGCGGTTCGACTTCAACTGGACAAGCGACAATACCGACCCGGTCGACCGTATCTTTATCCAGGATTCGTATCTTACGCTGTTTCCTGCCAGCACGATGATTTCGTGGGTGACCCACGAAGACTGGCACCGGCAGAACCCCCCGCTCGAATTTAAATTCGACGTCTGTATGGCAGGTGTCTTGGGTGTTGGCTATGATATTACGAAATGGTCGGACACGGAAAAAGATATCGCCAAAACCAAAATCGCCCGCTACAAGGAAATCAGGCATACCGTCCAGACCGGTATGCCTTACCGCCTGGTTTCTCCCTATGGGAATAATCGCAGTATCCTTCAGTTTGTCAATAAGGATCAATCAGAAAGCATTGTGTTTGTCTATCACTTAGCCGAATATCCCAACAACATGACATCCGGAACCCAACGCTCTCCAGCCGTACAACTCAGGGGACTTTTGCCGGGCACGCAGTATACGATTGAAGGCTTGGAAGGCGTTTACAGCGGTGATTATCTAATGAAAACAGGCATCGAAATTCCTTTACGCGGCTCATTTAAAAGTGGAATATACAGGATTATTAAACAATAATCTTATCGGCGGCAAAGTTTCGTTCAAAAAGGAACTTTGCCACCGATTTCTTTTCCGTATATTTCATTCTTTTTCCTGTTTACGGAAAAATCCGGGTTGATTCTGCTGAAATTCTTCCCATTCATCCGATTCGAAACGTTTGTGTAATTCTTCTATCTGCTGACGGAGTTGCTCCTGCTTTTCGGCAGAAAACTCCAATTTCATCTTTTCTTTCCATTCCTTCGATTCAAAATGCTTGCGCAGTTCCTCCATCTGCTGATTGAGTTGCTCCTGCTTTTCGGCCAAAAACGCCAATTTTAACCTCTTCATCTGCTCTTTCCACTCCTCCGACTCGAAACGCTTACGCAATTCCGCTATCTGCTGATCAAGTTGCTCCCGCATTTCGGCTGACAGTTCAAACTTCTTCAGTTCGTTTTTCCATTCCTCAGATTCGAAACGCTTACGCGCTTCCGCTATCTGCTGATCAAGCTGCTCACGCATTTCGGCTGACAGTTCAAACTTCTTCAGTTCGTTTTTCCACTCCTCAGATTCGAAACGCTTGCGCAATTCTTCCAATTCTTGAATACCTCTTTGTCGCCTTTCATCAATAAATGTACGCACATCTTCATTGTCTGATTCAGAACGTTTTTGTTCAAGAAACTGCAATAACTCCTGCAGGATTCTTTCTCGTCGTTCGACAGGCAGTGTGTCTTTTTCCAACACCTCAAGAAGATTCCTTTCCACCCTTTTTTCTGGTGGAGACGAAAAATTTTCAATCTTCGTTTCGATGATTGAAGTTAATTCACTAACTTTGACCTCTGAAATCTTATCCAGATTTTCAGAGATTTCAGGACGGGCAAAAACGGCTAATGCGAAAGCAATCAGCGGAAGTATGGTCAAATACTTCATTTTTGCCCCTGGACTTGTCTTTTCTTTTAACATCATAGTGATACGTTTTTTAAGTTTACTGTGATTCAGGCTGTTGGTCATCGAATTGAAACGCTGTGAGCCAACGGCCTTTTTTATTAATAATAATTGATAATGCTTTGGATTGAATCCCGAATCTAAAACCATATCATCGGCTTCATATTCATGGATATCTTTCAATTCATTCTTGATAAGCCAGATGGACGGATTGTACCATTGGATAACCGAAAATAACTCAGCGATAAACAAATCAATAAAATGTCCATTCGCAATATGAGCCGATTCGTGTGCCAGAATTTCCTCCCTGTTTTCCACAAAATCAGTACGGGATATCACAATTACATTCATCCATGAAAATGGGGCGATTTGTTTATTCGTGACGATCAGCCTTCGACCTGACTGTTCTCTTACCTTTACGCCTCTCAGTAAAATCAAAATGATTTTTAGGGTATAAAAAAGATAACGAAGTCCAAAAAACAAAATACCTGCCAGATAAACCGAAACAATAATATCCGTCCATTTGATTTGCGCTTCGGTAGGTTGGATAAAAAACTGTTCATAACCCGCAATAAACAGGTATATATCAGTGGACTGACGGGTTCTCAAATCGATCAATGGCACGAAAAGTATAATCAGGTATGCATACAACAAAACACGCCGGTTAATCCTGTAAAACGTATTTCGTGAGAGCGCTGTCTTGTACAAAATGTAAAACAGAACAAAACAAAACGAAAGTTTCAGATTATATGCTAAAAATGCTCCCATACATTAATATATATTGAACCTTGAACATTATATATGATGCGCCCGCTCCACCTCATCAATCAATCTGCGCAGTTCGTCAAACGCAATGTCTTCTTCCTGAATCAGCGAAGAAATAGCCACTAAACCGGAGTTGTTAAAATATTTGCGAACAATTCCCTTCAATGTTTTTCTGCTGAATTCATTTCTGTCTACCAGCGCATAATAGCGATAGGTCTTGCTGATACTTTCATGCCCCACCATTCCCTTTTCTTCCAACATACGCACAACGGTCGAAATGGTATTGACATGAGGTTTCGGCTCATCGTAAAATGCCTGTATATCTTTTACATACAGAGGCCCTTTCTCCCAGAAAAAGGTCATAATTTCTTCTTCTTTTTTGGTCAGTTCAATCATGTCCATCCTATTTTGACTGCAAATAAACTATTTTTTTTAGTCACTAACTAATTTTTTTAGTTAAATAATGTTATCTGTTCAATTTTTCTTCCGTTTTTTTTGATATAATTTCTCAAAACCCGCAAATTCTTCTTGAATTTGCATGAATCAAGAAGTTTTATTTTTTAGTAAATCCTCAAATTTATCCGATTTGCAGTAATTCAGTTTTACTTTATTAAGTTGTAATTCTGTCAAATACCCGTTTTTACAAGTCCTTCTAAATCGGTTCGTGCTGTAAAATTTGAAACGGAAAAGCGATTTTCAATTTCGTTGACCGGCTTCTAAAGCATGTTTTATCAAAAATTTTGCCGGTTAAAAAGATTTGTGTATTTTTGAAAATTATTTGAAAAATTTAAGACTATGAACAAAAAAAAAGTTTTTATTATTTTACTTTCGACCACAACAGTAAGTGGTTACACACAAACATTGAAGAGCGACATTTCTCTGTTGAAAAATCTAAAAGAAGTGCATAAGGTATGAAGGGAATTAAATTTTTGATATGCAGCACAATGCTTCTTGCAATTTGCGAAAGTATTGATGGTAAAGGGAAAGAAGAAGGTATTGTTTCCTCTGTTCATTGGACATTGGCTGCTGATAGTAGTAGCAGGTCATTAATCAACAACTTCTGGAATACATCCAATGGTTATTTTAACTTTCTTTCAGACACCTGTACATGGGGGGGGCATTACTGGCCGCAAGCTCACGCATTAGATGTGTTGGTAGACGCTTACCTCCGGTCGAATGATGATTTTTACAAAAACTGTTTTGAACTTTGGCTCAAAGGTGTCCGTCATGCAAACGGTGACAAATGGGCAAACCGCTACATAGACGATATGGAATGGATCGGATTGGCTGCACTACGTGTGTTTCAAGCTACCGGCAATAATGACTTTCTGACGGTATGTAAAGATGTATGGTACGGTACTACTGACAATATGGAGGATCCTGACGCAGCATTTGGTATTTCAAAATCATGGACGGAAGCTGGCGAAGGAGGCATCTTTTGGGAGTCCGTCAAAAACCGTCACAGCAAAAATGCCTGCTCCAATGGACCTGCCGCCATTCTGGCAGCACGCTTATATCAAACATTGGGCAATAAAGAAGATTTGGAGTGGGCTAAAAAAATCTATGCCTGGGAAAAGAAATTTTTGTTCAGCCCGGATAGCGGAGCAATTTACGACAATTTAAACACACGAACAGGCGTAATCAATACCAGATCCATTTATACCTACAATCAGGGAACTTTTTTGGGCGCCGCAGTTGAACTGTACAAAATAACAGGTGATAAAACATATATTGACGATGCCATTAAAGCCGCAGACTATACCATAAGCAGACTTATCAACACCGACGACAATATACTCAAAAGGGAAGGTAGTGGCGGAGGCGATGCAGGCTTGTTTAAAGGAATTTTTGTCCGCTACTTTACACAGTTGATTCTTTCGAACGGAATTAGTGACGACGTTCGCAATCATTATATTGCTTTTCTGAAACATAACGGTGAAACATTGTGGAGCGAAGGAACCGGCAGACCAGGTATATTGTTCAGTCCCTATTGGAAAACTGCCCCCAAGGATAGTACAGGACTTACCGAACATCTAAGCGGATGTATGCTGATGGAAGCCTTGGCTTTGTTACAAAAAGAAAACAAATTGTAATTGATTCGGAAAAATCATTCAGGTGAAAAAAATTATCATTGCATCCGATTCTTATAAGGGATGTTTATCTTCGCTCGAAGTCGCCCGTGCGGCTGAAGAAGGTATTCGGAAAGTTTTGCCTGATTGCCAGGTTATCGGGATTCCTGTGGCTGATGGCGGCGAAGGGACGACCGAAGCGCTGGTCGCTGCCATGAACGGACATTTCGTTGCATGTGAGGTACACGACCCGCTGATGAATCCGATCCGGGTGGAGTATGGTATTCTTGGCGACGGGTTTACGGCTGTGATCGAGATGGCTTCGGCAAGCGGACTGACCCTGGTGCCGCCTGCAAAACGAAATCCTGTGTTGACAACCACCTACGGTACCGGCGAGTTGATTAAGGACGCCTTACAGCGGGGTTGCCGCCGCTTCCTGATCGGAATTGGCGGGAGTGCAACCAACGACGCCGGTACGGGAATGTTACAAGCGCTTGGATTCCGTTTTCTTGATAAAGAAGGAAATGAATTGGGCAAAGGAGGACAGATCCTGGAACATATAGCGCACATAGATGCCGAAAATACCATTCCCGCCTTGAAGGAGGCTGTTTTCACCATTGCCTGCGATGTCAGTAACCCTTTTTCGGGTGAAAACGGAGCAGCATTTATTTACGCCCGCCAAAAGGGCGCCGATGATGCGATGATCCGGCAGTTGGACAAGGGTCTTAATCATTTTGCAACAGTTATTCACGCTTCGTTGGGAAAAGATATTGATGCCATCCCCGGAGCAGGCGCCGCAGGAGGGTTAGGCGGAGGGTTTCTTGCCTTCCTGCCAGCAACCCTGAAACCCGGTATCCAAATGGTATTGGAAGCATTGGATTTTGAGAGCCGCATACAACAGGCCGACCTTATCATCACGGGTGAAGGGAAATTAGACCGGCAAACAGGAATGGGTAAAACGCCGGCAGGTGTTCTTCAAGCAGGCAAACGGCAAAATATTCCCGTTGTCGCCATTGGAGGAACTGTAGAAGAAGCAGAAGCGCTTTTGCAACAGGGTTTTCTTGCAGTCTTCTCCATACAACCGGGTCCGGTTTCATTAGAACAGGCTATGGATAGATCATTTGCTTACAAACAAATAAGACGGGTCGTTGAACAAATCATCCGGTTACGGACTTGAGCGCTTGAGTTTTGCAAAAGTCTTTTAAACCACAAGGAACACAAAACACACACAAAGGGCACAATAACCGAAATGGGTGATTCAATTATTTGTGTACTTTGTGGTAGAATTATTTGACTTTTGAGAAAGCCCCATAATTTATGGGCGAACGCCTTTTACATTCATACGCAATCCGTAGAGAAACTCGGATGCCGTAATAAAAAGAGTTTGCATGTCCTTGCCGCCAAAACAGACATTGGCTGTCCAACGGGCTTCTACCGGGATTTGTTCAATCTGCTCTCCTTGCGGATTGAACACAGTAACGCCACGTCCAGTCAGGTAAATATTTCCCTGCTCGTCGATGGTCATCCCATCCGATCCCATCTCGCAAAACAGTTTTCTGTTGGCAAGCGACCCATCATCCTGGATGTCGTACACATACGTTTTGCGGTCTCCAATATCGGCAACATACAGCTTTTTTCCGTCGGGTGTACCGATTATGCCGTTTGGCTGTATCAGTTCGGTGTCTACTTTGTGGAGAGTCATATAGTCGGGAGCAAGGTAGTAAACGTATTGACCTTCCTGTTGCATGGCGGGGTCGCGGGTCCAATAATCACGCCTGTAGAGCGGGTCCGTGAAATAGATGCCTCCATGTTGGGGATGTACCCACACATCGTTGGGGCCGTTCAGTTTCTTACCCTCAAACTCCGCTACTAATACCGTGTGGCTTCCATCCATAGCAACGCTCCAGAGTTCGTTGTCCATATCAGAACAGGTGAATAAATGGCCGTTCCGGTCGAAAAACATACCGTTGGCACGTCCGAAACTGCCAAATTTCGACAACACACCCTCAACCGACCATATATAAATAAGGTCATTTGGTTGATCGGTAAAATACACATTTCCGTCTTTATCGGCTATGGGACCTTCGGTGAAGCTAAAACCGTCTGCTAATTTTTCGACCTTGGCGCCGGACGCAATGATGCTTTGAGCATTTGCAGCAAATGGTATTGTCACAAAAAACAAACTGAAAATAATTAGTAATTGTTTCATAGATTTAAATTTTTGATGATTGGGCAAAGATACGGAATAGTTTTCAATTGAAAAAGATCGCAGGATGGTAAGACCGTAAGAAAATTGTGAATCAGTTATTCAATTATTCGTATATTTACACCTTTATTCAGAGAATCCATCTTATTAAACGTAAAAAAGTATGAAAAATATCGAAACTAAAAAGATCTTATTGGCTTTGATCTTTCCCTTTGTATGGCTAACTGCTATCGCTACACCACAGCTACATTATACAGTAAGCATAGATACAGCAGGTCATTATCTTAACATTGAATTAACAGCCGTCGAACTCGAAGGAATGCAGACCCTGTTGAAACTGCCCGTTTGGGCGCCCGGATATTATATCATCATGGATTATCCGAAACACATTGTCGATTTCGAAGCCAGCGACGGCTCACAACCGTTGAAATGGGAAAAGACAGGTAAATCGGGCTGGCTTGTGACACATGGCGCCGCTAAAAGTATGAAGGTGACTTACAGGGTATTTTCCAATGCTCGAAGTGTAGCCGATGCCAATGTCACTGCAGAAAGGGCTTTTATTCCCGGAAACGGTGTATTTATGTATATCGAAGACCGTAAAGAACTGCCTGTGACAGTCACCTTTATCCAACCATCTAATTGGACAAAGATTTCAACTGGTTTAGATGCTGTTCCGGACAAAGTAAATACCTATCAAGCCAAAGATTTTGATGTCCTCTATGACAGTCCGGTATTGATGGGTAACCATACAACCCGTTTTTTCTCCCTGGAAGGGAAACGTTATGAAATGGCGCTGGAAACCCCTGAAGGAATGGATGATACAAATTTCGAGGAAGATCTGAAAAAGATGATTTCAGCTTCAACGACTTTGATAGGCGACATTCCCTATGATCATTATTGCTTTCTGTTCCTCGGCCCCGGCGGTGGAGGATTAGAACATATCAACTCACAGGCTTCATTTGGAATTTCTTTCGGGAACCGCAACCGTAATGCTTATCTCAACCTTCTGTATTTCATCGCCCACGAATTTTTTCACCTGTATAATGTGAAGACCATACGCCCGATTGAACTTGGTCCGTTCGACTATGACAGGGAAGTGTTTACATCAGGACTGTGGATATCCGAAGGTTTTACATCGTATTATGAAGTGTTGCTATTAAAGCGCGCCGGAATTGCATCATCGGGGGAAACCCTCAGAAAACATAACGATCCGGTCAGGTCAATAGAGAACGCTGAAGGAAGGTTACACATGAGCCTGCGTCAAAGCAGTTATGATATCTGGCTCAATTTCTTCAACCGCAGCGCTAATGGCAATACCCGCATTTCCTACTATACGAAAGGACAGAACCTCGGTCTGTTGACAGATATAGCTATCAGACAACTGACAAACAATGCCAAAAGCCTCGACGATGTGATGCGAAGTCTGTATTACGATTTCCATATCGCCAAAGGGTGCGGCTTCACCGAAGAGGAATACTGGTCGGTGTGTGCGGCTATCGCCGGGCAACCCCTGACCGAAATACGCGAATATGTGGATACCACAAAAGAAATAGACTATGTGAAATACTTAGGCTACGCGGGTATAGATATAGATTTAACTCCCCTTGCCGAATCAGTACAGAACAGCAATAAGGTTGTTCAACGCAGCTGGCAAATGAGTTTCAGAGACGACAGCCAATGCACACCCCTGCAACTCGCCATACGAAGCGATATTTTTTGACAAAACATATCGTATTGAATATCAGTAAATTTGAGTTATTAGAAAATATCTAATAACTCGATTTTTCATGTGGGATGACTAAACAGGGCTCAGTCGGAAAATCTGTGGACTATGTATACATAGTTTAATTCGGAACGCCGTAGGCGTGTAACTTGAATAATCCCTTGCAAGCGAAGTGCAGCTCGGGGCAAACAGGCTGTCTGTCATCTCAATAACTCCGAAGGAGTTCAACCCGCTACGGGGTTGATGGGA
>Ga0099364_10008135_pt1 | contig 14816 bp, 11 predicted proteins | sample TergutTh196P3_FD_73070 | JGI IMG/M metagenome (GOLD analysis project Ga0099364, IMG submission 73070) | Microcerotermes parvus P3 segment gut microbial communities from Pointe-Noire, Republic of the Congo - Th196 P3 | ecosystem: Host-associated > Arthropoda: Insects > Digestive system > Gut ... | reverse complement strand
GAAAGACAAATTTGTTTTTTATCTCAAAGAAACCGAGTTTCGATTTAATAATCGCGGCCATGATTTATATCAATTTTTATTGAAAGATTTTAGGGATAATCCTCTCTAATCTTGTCGAGACCCTAATTTAATATCTCTTCCCAAGGGTGAGCAAAATATATTAGAAGCGTTCTCGCTATTTCCTTACACTTCATTGGATATTGATTTATGCGAAAAGCTACTATTAAAAGATGCAGAAAAAGAGGAGCATAATGGAAAATATAGCCGCATGACATTTAGTAGAATCAGCGACAAAGGGTGGCTAGAGCGTTCAGGAAACGGGTATAAACTGCATCCGCTCATTGCTGAAATGATATATGAATGCTATGTGAAGCCGAGAGACGATTACAAGGCGCATAATGAATTGATTAATGCGGGACTCATAACTTCACAATTTGATAGGATCAACATCAATATTTCTGTGATGGACAAGCTTCCATTGGCTTTTATAGATTCAATCTGTAAGAAATTACATAAAAAGTTTTTAGATGAAACTTTATATAGCATGATGTTTTTGTTGGCAATAGAGTATTCTTCAAAATATAAGTATTCTGATAGCAAAAGATGGTTTGAAATCCTATTAAAAGATAATAACTTAACCATAGATGTGGAATATTACAGAAAAAATATATATTACAGTATGGCAAAAATTTATTGCGATATGAGAGATTACAAAAAGGCCTTGGAGTATTGCCATTTGGCTCTTAGCTATGTCCATTCTGATGAAGAACCACAAGCCGTATACTGGCAAATAGCTGATATATATCACAAAACAGGCGAATATGACAAAGCTCTTGAGTATTTCAATCGGGTTTTAGAAATAAGAAAAAATAGACTTGGTGTTGACGATCTGGACACAACGCTTCTTTATCATCATATAGCGAACATTTACATTTCTAAAAAAGAATATAAAGAAGCATTCAATTATGGCAACTTAGCTCTTAAGGCGGCAAAAAGTGCGCCTAACGATAATGTTTACTATATTGTTTCTGCATATGCTACATTGGGATATGCCCATGATAAGAAAGGAGAGTACGATAAAGCAATAGAGACTTATATATTGGCACTTAAAACAGCAGAAACCGATCTAAAAAGAGATAATAGCATTACCCTTCTAGTTGCTGATATAAATAGACTTATGGCGAATATATTTTTTGATAGGAAAGATTATAGCAAAGCTGTAAAGCATTATACCCTTGCTCTCGAAATAAATGAAAGAGTGCAAGGTAAAGATCATCCCAATACAATAGATTTGTATAGGTTTATGGCGAATACATACCTATGTGTAGGAGATCGTGACAAGGCTACGGAGTATCTTATAAAAGCGGGAATAGATATGTCAAAATGCAAAATCGTTGCTGAGAGAGAAAATAAGACTATAGAGATAGAAGTAAATGAACAACAAATGGCTCAAGTCTATCACAATCGAGGGTCGACCGCGTACAAACGGCGAGATTATAGTGCGGCTCAAGATTTACTCAAAAAAGCTCTAGCAATAGAGCTGAAGTTGGATGAAGAGAAAAAAGCTGCTCAGACCTACCATGATTTAGGAATTATCGCACTAGCTAATCAGGATTTCGCCGGTGCAGAAGAGTATTATCGCCAGTCGCTTGCTATCAAATTGAAACTTGGCGATGAGAAGGGTGTATCTCAAACCTATCACCAAATGGGAAAACTTGCACAGGCTCAGTGTGATTTTGCGACTGTGGAAGACTGGTATAAGCAATCGATTGAAATTACGCTGAAAATAGGTAATGAACACGATGCCGCTATTACCTATAGCAATCTTGGGATGATTGCGCAGGAAAGAAAGGATTTCAAAGCATCAGAAAGTTGGTACAAACAATCATTGGCAATCAAACAAAAACTTGGTGACGAGCGTGGTATGTCTGTTGCTTATTACGCACTAGGCAAAGTTGCAGAAGAACTGCAGGATTTTACTGTCTCTGAAGAATGGTATAAAAAGGCTTTATCTATTGATTTGAAGCTAGGTAATGACCGAGGATTGATTTCAATCTACTGCAGTCTAGGGCGTGTTGCCCAGAAACGACAAAATCTAGACAACGCCGAAAACTGGTTTCTGAAAATGTTAGCAATTACGTCAAAACTAGGGGATAAACATGGCATGGCTATAGCTATGTTTAATATTGGTTTGATGTACGATGACAAATATGGAATCCAAGAAAACAATGAAAAATCAGTCGAGTGGTACACAAAGGCAGCCACTCTTGGGAATAGCAGTGCTATGTTTAACCTAGGGCAAAAATATAATAAAGGTCAAGGTATTTTACAAAGTTATGATAAAGCTTTTGAATGGTTTTCAAAAGCCGCAGAGCATGGTCATACTACCGCTATGTATAACCTTGGAATGCATTACCATCAAGGAGACGGCACTATACAAAACCGTGTAAAAGCTATTGAGTGTTGGGAAAAAGCCGCTGAACTTGGTCATGCTGATGCACAAAAGATTATTAATTTACTTAAAAATAACAACGATAAGGCAAAAATGCTGAATAAGGTCACTTCACCTCAAGCCCCTATGATTGATATCTCAAGCAACAGTGAAACACCTATAAGCCATAATAAACAAAAAACGGAGGAATCTAATTTTATGATCAAGCTAGATAATGAGTTCCTAAATGAAATTGGGTTAGGAGCATTACCAGACAGCCAGAAGCAAGCCTTTTTACAGCATATTCGTCAAGAACTTGATACTCGAGTTGGCGAAAAGCTTACAGATGGGATGTCTGATGAACAGCTCGATGAATTTGGTCATTTTATGGATCAGAATGCAGATGCTATGTTTGAATGGTTCAACAAGTATTTGCCGGATTTCAAAAATCGTGAAGATTACCAACAAATTTTAGATGCTAATCCTCATGCGACTGTAGTTGCAGTGATGTCGCAATATGGTTCGATGAAATGGCTACAGCTTAATCGACCAGATTACCCACAAATTGTTGCAAGCACCCTTGAAGAAATAAAAGCAGAGATTACACACAACCGTGATACCTTGCATAATGGTAGCACTAAGACAAATGCAACGCATAATGCTAAGCTAACCTGGGCAGATAAAAAAGCCGCCAAAGAGAAAAAACGTCGTTTGGCAAAAGAAAAACGAAAATATAAACAATAAAGCATTGCGCCGAATTTATAATAACATCGCGCCGTAAGCGCCAGCAAAGCCGACTATGGCTGAGAGAACGTTAAAACTTCGTTTGAAGCAAATCCCAAAATCAGAACATTGCCTGAAAACCAACAAACCGTCTCAGCTAGGATGAAGCTGAAACGGTTTTTGTTTTGTATATCACTTATGCTAAAATAAAAGCATCATGCGCAAAACAAGGAGGATCACAGCGACAATCGGCAAAACGCTGATACTCGTGTTTTTGTCATTCGTTTTACTGCTGCCCACAGCCGTCAATTCTATGTCTGACGCGCAACGCAGGATTTTTGATTTGGGGATTCCGTATTATGATGTGGATTCGGGCGAAAGTGACGATGACACCAGTACGGGAGCAGATCCGTGTATTCCTGGAGGCGGAAGCAGTAATCTTCCTGATGAAGCATTAGCCAAAATACAAGCCGTCAGCTTTGACTTTGACGGTAAACTAGCTGCAAATAAGTCTGCCTACGAGGCTGGAGCGGCGGATGCTGGTATTCATTGGTCAATACTTGCTGCTATACATTATCGCGAAGCCGGCATGGATCCAAATCGCTCAATAGCGGATGGTGAGCCACTCGGCAGTGGTATAAGTATTGACGGTCAACCAATCGGCGACACTCTTGAAGAAGATGCAAAAATCGCTGCCCAAAAAGCGAAAAGTATGGCGAGGTCAGTATATGGAGTTGAACTTACTGAAAACACTTCGTCTATGGATGACTTAGGCAAGACATTCCTAGCATATAACCGCGGGTATATGTATCAAGATGTTGATGAACCCTATATAAATTCTCCCTATGTCATGAATTATTATGACGCTGATCATATAGCTATGAAATGGGTTCGTGCTGATTCATGGTTCAGAGGTACACAAATGAATAGAGTAGAAGGGACCACTGACTCAAATGTAGGGGCGTTGGCTATATATGCGTATATTACCGGATCAAGTTTTTCAGCCCCACCATGCATAGGTGATCCTGGACCAGATAGCGATTTATCTCTCGGCGGCATGACCATAGAGCAAGCGGTGGCATATATGAATACTTACGAGAATGGTGATGGTGCGGCGGCCTTGCAGCATGGCTATTGGAACGACTGCCGCGGACAAAAGGATAACGATGGCAATTTCTTTTATGCTTATGGAAGTAAGGAAAACGCTATGGCTAACTGTGTTGCGGTTGTAAAGGATTTTATTGTAAACTTCATGGTTTCACATAATAATGTGGCACTTCCACCTGGTGGTGGTGTGGTGCGACGCTTAGTAAATAGTGCTGGATGGGAACTCGGAAACACCCCGAAGCCGTACGCTGTGTTTAGCACGGGTCGGTATGGCGGTTGTACTCGTAGTGAATCGTGTGATGGGCATACAGGCTTAGTCCTAGGTGTAGAAGAAAACCAGATTATAGTTTTTGAGGAGGGGTGTGGGCGTAAACTACACAAAGACGGCGGCGGTTGGGTAGGAGTTAACACATATCCAATGTCAGAAGCCACTAGCTTATATATTTATGCTTATCCACCGGAAGGGAGCTTAAAATAAATGAAGCAGAATTTTAACAAAAGAAATATCGTTATTGCAACTATAATATTAATATGGGTTCTTGTCCCTATAGTTATTGCCTTGATAATTAGAGAGGGCGCTCCAGGTTCAATTGAAATTAGCGGCTATGATGCGCATATGGCAAATATGCCTCAAAGTAGCAGGAGGAACATAAATCAAACTTTGTACAGTATATTGAGAGAAAGCTCAGGAAATAATGTCAGCGATATAGATGATGCCATCATACGTGAAGACTCGTTGATTGACGAATATTTCGAAGATCTTGACTTTCATTTTAGTACATTTGTTGTCGATATTTCTAGCATAAGACAATCATATATAGTTTTCATTAGATGGGCCGACAATCCCGAAGTGGCAGTGCCTGGCGACATACTTAGATTTGGCTGCCTGGTCAAGGAGGAGCTTATATATGGCGAATTTGATTGTAAAAATATAATGAAGATTAACGACGAAACCAGCTTGTTAATACTCGATCCACTCGGTAGGCTATTGCCGCGCATTACCGATAACTACAGATTAACCATGACTGGATACGGCGATAATAGCAAGGGAAACTTGATGGTAGAAATTTACACGCCAATAGATGTACCCAATTCGGAGATCAGGAATTTCATCAATCAACAGTTAAATGATGTTCGTAATTGGATTGTTGAAAACAACATAGACCCTGATGATTACAATATTGATTTTATGAGATATTAGAATGCTATGGAGTTAGGGTTTTGAATTCTTAATCTGGGTAATTATTCCCGTCACCGACACCGGAGTCTAGAGCGATAAAATTTTTCGCCGATATAAAATCTTCCCTTCCTTGCATATAGACTTGACTATATCGAATACTCAATATCCGTCCCTTAGGGTCAACGTAAGGGTCAATAGTGAATTCTACGGTTATATCGTATCCGGGTTTACCCGCATTTGCAACAACGATACAACTATATAGTTTAGTATCACCATGTAGTAACATAGGATCAACTGATGTTATTTTATATCCTTTAGCCTTTACGGTATTGGTTGCGATTTCTTTTACTGTTTCGACATTGAAAACTTTTTCTGCTGAGACCCCTTCGGTAGTTTCAGCTGTATTTTTGGTCGATTTTGGCACAGATGCTGTTGATGGCTGCGTTTTCTTCTCGGTTGTAGTTTCTGCGGCTGATGATGTAGTATCTTCTGCCGCTGACAATGGTTCACCGCCTTTACCAACCAAGGCATTACCGTTTTTATCTATTGAGTGTGGCTCGGTAATTGGCTCTGTTGATGCTTCAACTTTGTCGTCGGTCGGATCATCTATTCCGGAGACCACATCGGGCTTCGTCGGGGTCGTAATTTCATTCGTCATTTTCGTTGTCAGGATGGTCGAATCTTCCGGCAGTGAGCTTACCTCATTGCCGCCGTTGCACGCGACCAACATCCCAATCGCCAGCAGTGCCGCCGTTCCCTTGAGATACGTTGCCACATTGCCGGAACGATTTCTTTTGTTGAAACTTGATTCCATGACTTGTCTCCTTGGTACAAATGTTTTTAATACTAAATACAAATACCACACAATGAAAGAAAAAGCAAGCGGGATTCTGTACTTGCGCATCACATATGCCTTATGCTAATATGGATACGCATGGCTTGGGGGAGAATAGATAACTCGTTCGATAAACCGCCGAATTATGATGGTGATGAACACAAAATTGCTGAACATCCTGATTATGGCGGCGAATTAGATTACTCTCAGCCCACAGATTACTCAAATCCATCCGACTACTCTGCAGATCAAGACTATTCACAGCCATCCTCCCGACGCCACCAGGATAACCCCGATCAAGCCGCTTACCACCACGGGCCGGATTGGCGTGATCAAGGAGCCAGAACCCTGGACGGCAGACCGGAAACTAGCAATACACAGAATTCTCTTGCCAACCTTGAGAAAACTGCTGTGGACAGAAAGCAAGACAGGAATCCCGATGTTGCCAAGCAGGAGCGAGCAAACGGTTTTGACAGGTATTCCAACGGTTCTTGGAGCTACAACCCCAAAAGCGGTCAGTATAAAAAGAAAAACGCGAAACGAGGCGGCTTTTTGGCTAGGCATAAGAAAGGTGTTATTGGGTTGCTAGTAGGCGGCGGTATGGCTGTAAGTGTGTTTATGATAGGAATAATCGTTTCCGGTCCCATGCAGTTTTTGCAGCTTGCCAATCTGTTTGATGACAAAATCAACTTCATTGCGGACAGCGCGCTGGCAATTCGTAATATCGCCAAGGATTTCAAGTTCATAGCGCGCGGAACCACACATTATGATTTCAACAATGGCGTGAAGATGGGCGTAATTGCGGATAACCTGGCAAATAATCAATTGAATCGCTTTGCGAAAAGAGGCGTTACATTCAGCGATGACGGCACAAAAATCATTTTCCGGCAAGGTGACGCGTTGGACGATATCATTAAAGCTGTGGGTATTCCGGTCAATCAGTTTGATGACGCCGGCAGGATGATGGCCGATGTGTCCGAGTTAACGGCAAAGGCTCAGCGAAGGTTTCTTAACGAGGCTTTTGAAGTCGTTACCGGAAATCCGCCCAACATAATCTCTAAAATAAAAACCTGGTCGGTTGTCAAGAAAATGGGTAGTTCTGCTGAAAGCTGGTTGAGACCAATAAAAAAGCTAAAACAGCTTATTCGCAGCGGAATAGGGAGTGTGAGTGAACGCTTCGCCAGATACTTGACTAAGAAATTGGTTGGTCGAGAGGCGCGGGAGCTTGCGGAAAGGGCTGGTAGGGAGGCTTTTGAAAAAGCAGTAAGAGAACCGGCGGAGGAAGTGTTGGAGGAAGCATTCGAGGCTTTCGCACGGGAAACTACGGAAGAGGCTGCCGCAAAGGCTTCTCAGCAGGTAATAGACAGAGCGGCACGAAGAATCATGAACGAAACGGTCGACAGAACTTTAAGGGAAACAGTGGAAGAAACATCGGGGAGAGCCGTCAGATACATCACCAAAAGGCTGCCGGGCTCGGTCGTGAAACAAGCGGATGAAGTTATACCGCAAGGGATCGGCATTGTTGGTCTGATAATGGACATCATGGACTTATTCTGTATGCTCGAAGCAATGGACGATGATTTGGGGATGTACCAGATGGCGGGAATCGTGCTGACGGCGATGGCGGAATCACAGAACCAGCAATCCACAGCCTCACAGATTATGGCGGGCTTTGAGAACTACGACGCCACCAATGACCCGATGAGCAGCGATTGTAACGTAGGCGAAGAAAGTATTGACGCTGACGGCGAAGAAGTAATATGTGAGGCAATCTCGCCAATGGAGCAGCTAGGGATGATGTCAAAACAAAAATTATATAATGATGAGATTCATATTGAATTCACAGAATACGATGATTCGGCGATTCCGGATGACGGATCAACAGAAGTTGGTGATGCCGGTCAGGTAGTTGGTGTATCGAACAGCGGCTATAAAATGGCCGACAGTATTTGGGGATCGGCTCCGCTGCAGGCATTGACCGGCGACAGCAAACCGTCCGCTGATGAAATAGCGGCGACTGTGCCAATGGCGCTGACTTTTGTCGGCAATAAGGGCGGTATGTTTGAAAAGCTCGGATCAGCCGGATTGGTAATCACAAAAGTCGTGGACGCCATAAATCCGGGCGGCGTGGCGGGCGCGATTATCAGCACGATTTGCGCTCCCTTTAAAAGTTTTTTGGGCAGTTTAATAATGGCAGTGATTGGTGTAATCGCCGATATGGTAATTAATATAGTAGTCGGCGGCGTTGGTGGGGTATTTACTGCCGGACTATCCACTGGTGCGATTGCCGCGATTTCGGTTGGCGCGATGGTAGCGTCCTTGGCCTTAACCGGCGCGATGGTGTGGATCGGTCAGTATGCTAACGGCGAAGGACTAACAATTGATGAAGGCACTTTGCCGTCTAACTATGGTTCGATCGGTGCATACGGCGCCATGTATCTTACGAATGAAAAAATGATTCAATCGGGTGGCCGCGAATTGACAACGCCGGAAGTGGCGGAGTTATGGAGCGACCAGCGCAAGTATCTGGCGGAAGAGTGGGCGGCAAAACCATTATGGGCAAAACTTTTTGACCCGGCGGATTACCGTTCGGCTGCTAACGTGATTGCCCGCGCTGCTGATTTCAATGTGGCCGATCAAAATTGGCAAACGCAGCTTGGCAACGTCATGAAATTCTTTGGCTCACTGCCGAAATTGTTTGGCGTGGCAATCAACCATATCGGCGGGGTTGCGAACGCGGCGGATTCGCTGCCGTTCAATGGATATGATTTTGGTGTGCCGGTTTATGGCTACTCCAGGACAGAACAGGACACCTTTATGGATGACAGCTACAATATGTTCGCGATTACCCAAGACATACAAAACAACAATTTGCTGACCGCCTTTGGACGCACCGGCGATAAAGACGACGCAAAACACTATGGCAAGTTAGAAAAATGCCTGGCGGTTACATATGTCGGCGACGGCAGTACGTTGGATTTGGAGCAGATCGATAATTCAGAGGGAACAACGTGGAATTATATTGACAACCGTATAACATCCGAAGGCAACGTGGGCAAAAATTACGACAATTGCAATGACAGCAGCGAGGGCGATTGGTACAAGGTTCGTATGTATGTCATGGATTATTTCAATATGATTACCGATGACTGCTTTACGAACAACAACAGAGAATCTTGTACAACTGCGGGCTTTTGAAGCTAATCAGTATAAGGAAAAACCAATTTTTATTCTAAAGTAAAGTATATATACTGTCTTATGTTATTAATGTCTACGCTTTTATCTTGATTTACTGCAACTGCTGCATATTTATTCATATTAGCGTTATATACTACACCTTCAAGTTTATAAATACCATCTAAGTTATTAACTTCTTCCTGAGCTTTCGACATAGCCTTTCTGCCTTCTTCAGTTTCCGGATCAAATCCAGTCGACACTATTTTTTTTGTAATTTGCGCCTCAGTCGGCTCATCAACTACACCGCCTTGATCACCGCCATTAGGGGGCTGTACAGCTTCGGTTTTTGGTCTGAATATGCCCGCTTCATTTGCAACAAAAATACCTCCAACGACTACAGCCGCACCGGTAACCAAGGCAATCGCTGTTTTACCGGCTTTGCTTTCCCACAGTTTCCTTAACATTTGATCCACACCCTTTTCTTTATTTTGTGCGCCGGATTCAGCGCCATGTGCAAACGGCAGACTTCCTGCTGTTGCTTCCATACTCGGTACTTGCAATGCCATTTAGTTCTCCTTGTGATTTAAGGTTTGACGAAACCCTTATACCACACAAACGCAAAAAACGCAAACGGAGCCGAGCGGGATAGCAGCGTTACTCTAATTTTCTGAAACGTTTTTCCAAATTCAAACTGTATTTTTTGTAAAGCGCATACGCTCTTTCGTATTTCATTTCCTCGATAAATTTCACACAAGGAACAACTAGCTCGGTGTAAATTTTTTTGAAGAACGCATCGGCATTCGACTGAGTTTCAATAGTGGCAATGATTCTGGGCGCAATCTCGTAATAATGCGCCACATCTTCCGGATAATGAACGCGAACATATTCGTCGCGCAGCTTCCGCAAAACTTGCAGCTCATAGCAGTTATCATCGAAGCTATCACCCTGTGCGGCGCAGGCTGCGCTCGTCAGATAGCAGTTTTGTTTAGCGCGCTTATAATCTTCGCACTCAGTGTATGTGCCCCAGGTGTTGCACAATCGGTTCACCGTATCATACGTTAATTTTTGCTTCGTTACTTCGCAGATATCCGGGTCGCCCCAGGTGCCGCGACGAAAAAAATCACAGGGCATTATACTCTCTCCTTAAACATATCGATTTTTAACTTCAACGCTATAATCACTACGGACAATCCCATACAAGTTTCGCTCCGCAGGATTCACAATGCAACCCACGTCGTTTTCCGCCACAACGCCAGCAAAGTCCCTGGTTTCTCCACGCCTCTGACTGCGCTATCTTTCTTGCCGTGTTTTGAGCGTTTTCTGTGGCGCTACGCACACTTGCCATCCATTCCGAAAGACCTTCGGTTTCATTATGGACTAATTTTGATATATTGGCTAGACCCATTGCCGCAAGCACTTTGATACCGAAAGCTCGAAGATACTGTGGGCTGTGGGTGTCTGAATATCTATAATTATCTGGTGAAATGCGTTGTCCGCTCAGACCAATTGTCTGCTCGTAAACCAAACCGTCCTGATCAACAACTGGCTGACCGTTTTTATCCAGCTTTGGTTGGCGGTGTGTTAAATCGTAAATGACCTTGGCTGCAATATCTTTTTGCTTCTGGCGGCGGGATTGTTCTGTTTCTTGTGCTTTCATTGCCATGCCTCATCTTGCTCAGTTTTGCATCCCGCAGGATTTGCATTTGCGCCCAAATACGCCAATTTTACCGCCGCAATAACGGCAAAGCCCTTGGGCTGCCCATTGTTGGGACTGCGCTTCTTTTTTACGCTGTTCCTCCTGCTGCTTGCGTTGTATTTCTTGTTGTCTGCGCTGTTCATCAGCTTTGCGTTTTGCATCCTCGGCTTTGCGGCGATCCTCTGCTTCTTTACGTACAGCTATATCTGCTTTGAGCGAGTTCAGAGCATCTACAATTTTTCTGGCCGCTTCGCTTGCGGAAATGAAGCTTTCTGCAACCGGATATGCCCATTCACCGCCGCCGCAATCTCTCTCCCATTTGAATGATTCAGCCCATTGCAGATTCTCTACAAGCCCTAAAAAATCAACATATGCCCAATCTCCGAAATCCATCGGCAACGTGCGTGTTGCATTATGAATAATAATTTTGCCGTCTTCACACAGATAGAAAGAATCAATCCATTGTTGCTCCATAGTATCGCATGGCATCGAATAAGGCAGCGTTATATCTAGTTTCCACGCTGTTTTTTCTTTGTAGTCAGAAGGTAGACCGCTCTGCTGAAACTGTTGTGCTACTTCCTTTGCGAGCTTTTCAATGTCGCTTATTTTTATAGATTCTCTGAACATAGGGATATGCTCTGGCCATGAATCAAGATTCTCGAAATCAGGATTCTCGACCGCGAACGCAAAACTCCCTGGTGAAATAATGGATATATTACCAAGCGTCATCAATACAATATCGAATCCATTATCAGATCTCAATCCGTTTTGCCGAAAGTATGTAATCGCTTTTAATAGCATATTTGGGTGATAATTACTGCGCTGTTTCAAATCTTGATAAATATCATCGATTAAGACTTCTAAAAGTCCATTACAGCTTTGAACGGCAACCTTTGTCCAAGCAATAATGAGCCTCGAAAAAGCTTCATATAATTCTGCCTGCGTAGCGGAAGGAATAGCTGCTTTTACGTAGCTTATAAATTTATCAACATAGCCATCAACGTCTTTGAAATCGAAGGGAACATTTAGCGTTGCCGGAATACATTCAGGCGTTTGCCATTCAATATCTCCTTCGGAAAAATTTTGCCGATACCAAGAATTAGGCAAAGAGAAAATCTGGCGGTACCTCATCAGCGTATCATGTTGAGGGCAGTGTCCCTCCTGATATCTATGATAAACATCAAATTTTAAACCCCAAAAGAGAAAAGTACTGCTAATAAAGCCATATAAGTTGTTCCCGATATGTTTCGGATACAACTTAATAAGCCTGTCCAAGCAAGCTGTTAATTCCTCGAAATACTCATCGCCATCGCTGTTCCAAACCGCACCGCGGCATTGTTGCGCCAGTTCCTGCCGCTCGTTGAGCCAGTGATTCATCGCATTGAATGAATTTAAAACTCGCTGATATGCATTGTTGGTAACCGCACCAAGGTCTTCAAGTGGTTGCCCTGCGATGCTAAGAATATCCGCCATTGTCTTTTCCTCCAAGCTCCTGTACTTGCGTTTTGCAAAAAAGCAGGAGTTTTTGCAAGAGCGTTTTTGTGAGTGTTTTGCCCAAAAATCGGCCCAAAGAATACAAAAAAAGCCGTGAAACGCATCGTTCCACAGCAAAAAAACATTCTGCAACAAACCCTGATTTGTTGCAGAACAGCACAAATCATGTATATTTTAACATATCTGCGTTGAAAAAGCAAGCCCAAAAGAAAATAATTCAAACAATCCTAATCCGTCATCAGTGCCAACGTGCCATTTGCTATACTGGCTGTGTTCCCCTTACAATTTAAGCAATTTCAACAGAAGGAGAACATCATAATGCCAAAAAGTAAAGCCGCGCCCCGCGCGCAGGGAGATCGCGCGTTCAAGTTGACGGATGAATTGACTGCGAAGCCCGCGTCAAAAAGTGTTTCATCATCAAAAAAAGCCACCCGTCCGCCGGAGGACTTCGGCTACATCCGCGTATCCACCAAAGATCAAAACGAGGACCGTCAGTTGATTGCCATGGAGTCGTACTGCATACCGACAGCTAATCTGCTCATCGACAAAAAGAGCGGCAAGGATTTTGATCGGCCCAAATACAAAAAGCTGCTGCGAAAATTGAAGCCGGGCGATTTGCTCTACATCAAATCCATTGACCGGCTAGGACGTGATTACGCCGAAATCATAGATCAGTGGCGCTTTTTGACCCGTGAAAAGGGCATTGACATCAAGGTTTTGGATATGCCCATGTTGGATACGACCTACTGTAAAGACCTGCTAGGCACTTTTATTGCCGACCTAGTATTGCAGGTTCTGTCGTTTGCCGCGCAGCTAGAGCGTGAAAATTTGTTGCAACGCCAAGCCGAGGGAATTGCCGCCGCCAGGCTGAAAGGCGTGAAATTCGGGCGCAAAACCGTTGTGATACCGGATGATTTTGAAGCCATTTATACCCGTTGGCGAGACGGGGCATTATCCAACGAGCTAGCCGCCGAGCTTTGCGGCTTCAGCGTCAGGACGCTATATGACCGCACGGCTCAGTGGCGGGCGCGAGACGGACGGCTGAAACCTTAACACTTATATTTCACAACACCGTCAATCCTGTGACAAAATCGGCGCAGGGTTTCTCTTTGTGTGTTCGTTTTATCGCCCCAAATCCCGAGTCCGCTTAACCTTGCCTCTCTTTAACTTTTTTGAGAAAACGGACGCGTCGCAAGCACTCAAAAAAATTTTAGAGAGGAGTGAACAATGTGTTTGAGACGTACTTTGGCATCGAAATCGAGTTTTCCGGGATTACCAGGAGGGAGGCGGCGGACATTGTGGCGAAAATCGTGAACGGCACGGCAAGAAGCTACGATGGCTATGAGGTCACAGGACAGGACGAAAGAGTCTGGCGTATCGCCTACGACAGCAGCGTGAGTGGCTACCGCAGGCAAGGCAACAGAAATGTACCTGTCAGCGATTCGGACTACCAGTGCGAGCTGGTCAGTCCGATCCTGACCTACTACCGTGACATCGGCACAATTCAGGCTATTGTAAGGAAACTGCGTAAAGAGGGTGCTATGGCGCCGGACAACGCGGGAATCCACATTCATCTGAACGGCGCGAACCACACCCCGCAGTCCATCAAGAATTTCGTCAACATCATCGCTAGCAAGAACGATTTGCTCTACAAAGCCTTGCAAATCAAGGCGGAGCGGCAAAGATTCTGCCGGAAGATGGACGAATATCTCGTGAAGCAGATGAATATCCGAAAACCGCGCGCAATCGAGCAAATCGCCGACATTTGGTATGAACGCTACGGCGGAGGACGGAACTATCACTACCATGATTCACGATACCATTTTCTAAACTTGCACAGCTTTTTCACCGGCAACCACACCGTTGAGCTTCGCGGATACAATTCCGTGCTGCACGCGGGAAAGGTGCGCGCGTACATCGTGCTTTCTCTGGCCTTGAACCACCAGGCGCTGACGCAGCGAAACGCTAGCTGCCGAAAGGTACAGGAAGAGAATGAGAAGTTCGCGATGCGTACATACCTGAACAGACTCGGGTTGATTGGCGAAGAATTCAAGAGTTGCCGAGAACACCTATGTGAGCATTTAAGCGGTAACGGCGCCTGGCGCTACGGTTCCGTCAACGGACGCAGTAAGCGTTTGGTGGAAATGGAGGCGAACGAAAATGTGTGAGAAAC
>Ga0099364_10008134_pt1 | contig 14816 bp, 12 predicted proteins | sample TergutTh196P3_FD_73070 | JGI IMG/M metagenome (GOLD analysis project Ga0099364, IMG submission 73070) | Microcerotermes parvus P3 segment gut microbial communities from Pointe-Noire, Republic of the Congo - Th196 P3 | ecosystem: Host-associated > Arthropoda: Insects > Digestive system > Gut ... | reverse complement strand
TACTGCGTAATCGTCATTAAACCATTTATAACTGCGGACTGCAAGTGTTTTGGGTGATTTTATGCTGGAAATTATTTCGCCCGCCGGTTCACCAGAGGGCGTCATCGCGGCTGTGCAGAATGGGGCAGACGCTATTTACCTAAGCGTCGGTGATTTAAGCGCGCGCAAAAACACGAATAAATTCACGCGGGATGAGTTTGGCAGAGCGCTGGAATACTGTCGTGTCCGAGGAGTAAAAACATACTTGAGGTTCAACACGCTTGCATTTGAGAGTGAGCTGACACAATTCGCGGAGAGTGCGAAAGAAGCTTGCCGTCTTGGGATTGACGCGATAGAAGTTCAAGACCTTGGGCTCATGTGGGCAGTACGCCGGGCAGTGCCGGAGGTTCCTATGCACGCCGGAATGCAAATGAGCATACACAGCCTTGAAGGAGTTAAAATAGCGGCGGCAATGGGACTCAAGCGGGTTGTGATAGCGCGTGAACTATCGCGTAAAAAGATAGCATATATCTGCAAGCATTCACCGATAGAAATCGAGGTTTTCGTACACGGTGCAATGTGCATCAGCTATTCAGGCCAGTGCTATATGAGCGCTCTGACCGGCCGGCACAGCGATAATCGCGGGCAGTGCGACGAACCGTGCCGCTTCAGCTACAACGCTGTGGGGCATTCTGTTAAACATCCGCTTAGCCTGAAGGACAATTGCCTGGTGCGATATTTGGAAGACCTTGCCGAGCTTGGCGTTGCCGGTGTGAATATAGAAGGTCTTGAGAAACGTCCTGAATATACGGCAATAGTCACCGGTATTTACTCAAAAGCCGCTCACAAGGGTATGCTTCCTGCTCAAGAGGACTTAAAAGCGCTCCAAAAAGCCTTTTCACAACAGGGGTTGACCGACGGGTACTACATAGACCGGCGTGATTCGGATATGCTTGGCAAACGCGGGGAGGAGACGAAAGAAGACACTGTTATTTTTACGACAGCCCGGAAAAACTACTTAAACGGCGAATTCCAACGCGTACCCGTGCGCTTTGTTGGTACCGTCATTAAAGACAAGAAAATTAAGCTGGCAGCGGCGGACGACAAAAAAAACACTGCCGTCGTATACGGACCTGTGCCGGAGCCCGCATTTCATAAAGAGTTTTCAATCACAGCGCTGCAAACGCAGCTTCATAAAACCGGAGGTACGCCGTTTATCTGTGTCGGAGTCAGGGGGACAGTAGAACCTTCCCTCTCGCTGCCGGTGTCAGTGTGGGGCGAAATGCGCAGAAAACTTCTGGCCGAAATACTTGAGCAGCGAAAAGAAGTAGCACAGCGAGCTGAAGGAGAATTCATACCCGGTGACCATGAACCAGGACGTGAAGAACCGCCGCTGATGTCAGTGTCGGTAATGAGGATCGACCAACTTTCACAGGATATGCTGCAACTGCGCCCCGATATCGTTTATATCCCTGTCGTGGAGATTTACAATGAGGCTGCGATTTTGCGTACTTTCCTGGAGAATAAGGAGACAGAAGTGGCAGCCTCACTCCCGCGTATTATTCATGACAACGAAAGAAAAAACCTGTCAGACATGCTCAACAAAGCAAGGGAACTCGGCATTATCAACGTTATTGTCGGAAATATCGGTCATATCCAGTTTGCGCGTAGCCATGGAATGAATGTCAGGGGAGATTTTGGGCTGAATGTATTCAACTCAGAAACTCTCAGAGTACTCCGCAGCCTCGGCTTGAAGTCAGCGACGTTGTCCTTTGAACTCAGCCTCGCAGAAATACGCGCACTGTCGAAACCTATCGATACAGAGCTTATAGTGTACGGGCGGTTGCCGCTCATGATTACTGAGACATGCATAGCAAAAAACAGCACCGGGGCGTGTACGTGCGACAGCTTTTCAGGTCTGGTGGACAGACAGGGCGCACTGTTCCCGGTTGTGCCCGAATATGGCTGCAGAAACACACTGCTTAGTTCAAAAAAACTGTATATGGCGGACAAGCGCCGCGCTACCGCTGCATTGGGATTATGGGCGCAGCGGCTCATGTTTACGACGGAAAACGCGCTCGAATGCACCGCTGTCATGAAAAGGTACATGGGGCTGAGCAGTTACGCGCCGTCAGGCTATATGCGGGGGCGGTATTACAGGGGAGTTGAGTGATAATAGGTATAGTTCTTGCGTCAGGGTCCCCCCGCAGGCTGGATCTGCTGCGTATGATCGGGATAGAGGATTTCAAAGTGATTCCCGCTCAGTGCGAGGAATGTATACCGTGCGGACTTACCCCGGAGCAAACTGTTTGCCGGATCGCTCTTGAAAAAGCAAAAAATGTGTCGCGTCTATGTGATATTCATGATACAATTATCGCGGCAGACACGCTTGTTTACCTTGAAGGCCGGCCCTTCAGCAAGCCGGAAAGTCCGGACGAAGCAGCAGCGATGCTGGGGGAACTGTCGGGCAGGCGGCACACAGTCTACACAGGAGTAGCAATACTAAAAGGCAGTATACGCATGACAGGTGCGGAAATGACGGATGTGTTTTTCCGCGAGATTTCATACGAGGAGATATCAGATTATATCAAAACCGGGGAACCTATGGACAAAGCCGGCGCCTACGGCGCGCAAGGGCGCGGAGCAGTCTTTATAGAGCGGATTGAGGGAGATTTCTTTACAGTTATGGGATTGCCGGTTTGCCGTTTGGCAACAATGTTAAAAGACTTGGGTTCTTACGCCCGAAAATCTGTGTAAAAAGGCAAAAAGATTGCCGTTAAGTTCGTCTGCGGAGCAGACGCAACAATTGTAAATTGTACATTCCGGCTTGTCCGGGTTAGGAGTTGTTGTTAAATGAAAGTACTACTCACCAGAAAAACAATATTCATTGCAGCAATTGTGACGATTTTAGCAATAGTGACATTCGTATCCGTCAATGTGTTTAGCAGCAGCGGCCCGGTCACCGGTCTTGCTAATGCGGTTACAAGGCCGATTAGGACGATGGCCACGGTGGTAGTGCGCACTTTTGAGAGGATATACAGTTCAATATACAGTTATGACGACTTGCAGGAGAGATACGATATATTGGCAAGAGATTTCGCAATTCTCCAACGGGCCCAAAGTGAATCTCATGACCTACTCCTCGAAAACAACAGGCTGCGCGCCCTGTTGGGTTTCCGCGAACGCCACGCGGGCTACGTTTTCGAGGAGGCGATAATTTCTGACTGGACTTCCAATAACTTCACATCAACATTTGAGATAAGCAAAGGTTACACCAACTCGGTGACGTCTATCGCACCTGGAAACAGTGTTATGACGGAACATGGTGTGCTGATTGGGCAGATAACGGAAGTCGGCGCGACGGCTTCTATTGCCATTAGCGTGCTTGACACAACGTTTTCAGCCGGCGCTTTAGTCGGTGATGCCGGAGGCGCAGCTACGGTAAAGGGCGAATTTTCGCTTATGAACTCCGGCTTGGTCATACTTGATCATATCAGCGATGATCTCGTTGTACTGCCGGGAGATTCTGTCGTAACATCCAGCGCGGGCGGAGTGTTTCCGAACGGACTTGTCATAGGCGAAGTCGTTGAGGTGCTCAGGCACAGTACGGGCGTTGGGCGGTATGCAATAGTCAATCCCATGCGCGCAATAGACAGAACGATAGTAAATGTAAATGTTATAACCAGTTTTGATATCACGGGATAATGCGCATGAGGTAGCCATATGAAACGGTGGACATTACTAAAACGATGGACCTTTGTGGTTTCGATCGTGCTTCACGCGCTCCTTCTGGCAATCGTATACGTACTTCAGGGTATGGTATTCCCATATTTAAGATTTTTTGGACTCGTTCCCCTGCTTTTGCCAATCGTCAGCACCGGTGTGGCTGTATACCAAGGGCGCGTAGCGGGCGGCATAGCCGGCATTTTTGCCGGGATTCTTTGCGACATTACGTTTATCCAGCCGGTCGGGGTGTTCGCGGTATTGCTTACATTAACGGGGCTGTTCGTCGGATTTGTTGCAGACACGGTAATGGCGCGAGGTGTTGCGACGTATTTTATCAGTTGCGCCATTGTGCTTGCGATAGCGGCATTTGTACAGATGTTCCCGCTTATGATTTTCGAAAATGTTCCGCCGGAGCCATTAGTGTCTATGGCGATCAGACAGACTGTTTACTCGCTTTTATACGCGTTCCCGATCTGGTTTTTCGTGCAGGCGCTGGGGAAAAGGGCCCAACGCATATCACCATCCGGAAGACCGCTTTAACTATTAGGAGAATATTATGCAAAAAATGTTTAAGCCGATAAGAATAGGACTGATATTTGCTATAGTAGCGGCGCTGCTTACCGTTTATGTGACCGAGCTGTACAGAATGCAGATTTATGAAGAACGCCCGACAGAAGCCGAACTGTATACGCAAAGAACCCTACTGCGTACAGTCACCCTTACGGCGGCGCGCGGCAATATATATGACCGCAACGGAGTACTATTGGCGTCCGGCAGGCCAACATACAGCATTTCGATAAACAGGGACGCTCTGCTTGAGTATCCGAACAGCCGGAGAAACGAAATCGTTAGAGAGCTGGTTTTTACAGCAATGGACGAAGGAGTCGTATATAATGATTCATTCCCGATAACAATGGGAGCGCCGTTTACATATATATCGAACATGACGGCGGCTCAGCGCACGAGGCTTGACAGATACATAGAATTCTACAGGCTTGATCCCAATATAACTGCGTCCGACCTGTTGGCATTTATGCGCGGACGCTACAGGATCGATTTTACGACAAGCATAACGGAAGCCCGCCTTATTATCGGAGTGCGTTATGAGATTGAAATAAGAGCAATAGTGAACAACATTCCGACATATGTTTTTGCGGGCGATGTGAGCACAGATTTCGTTTCCATTATTGAGGAGCGCGGACTGATCGGCGTCAATATCGAAAGCAGTTACGTTCGTGAGTATCATACATCAAACGCCGCGCACCTGTTAGGCTACATAGGGTCGATACCCTGGGAACAGTTTGATAGATATACCGAGATGGGATACCCGATGGACGCACTCGTTGGCAGGGAAGGCGCTGAATTAGCGTTTGAAGAACTGCTGCGCGGAATTAACGGCAGACAGCATATAAGGACAAGCGACACAGGAGTAATCATGGGCGTCACAACGGATATAGAACCTCAACCCGGGCAGCATGTATACCTGACAATAGACATAGGTCTTCAGATGGCGGCGGAAGACGCTATGCGCATACACATTGAGTCGATCAACATCGAACTTGAGGAGGAGCACGAGAAAATAACGGGCGGCGCAGTAGCTGTCATAGATGTCCGGACTGGAGAGGTTCTTGCCGCAGCCTCATACCCTACATTCAACCGAGCAACATTGTCTCAGGATGCAATGATGCTGTTCAACGACCCAAACAGGCCCATGTTCAACCGTGCTATACAAGGAAGGTACAGCCCCGGCTCAACATTTAAAATGGTGACTGCCTTTGCGGGGCTGCGTGACGGACTGATAGGGCGTTATACGCCGGTTAACGACATAGGGATATATAGGGTGCTAATGGATGTAGACGAAACATATACGCCTTCATGCTGGATATATCAAAGCGTCGGAGTCGGGCACGGCGAGCTTGACGTCGTTGGGGCGCTCGAGCAATCGTGCAACTACTTTTTCTGCTTCGTGGGCGACAGACTCAGCGGCGGGGGTGAAAGCGGCGGAGGCGAGGTTGGTGCCGAAATTATTGCGGCAACAGCCCGGGAGTTTGGCCTTGGGGTGAGAACAGGCCTTGAAATTACAGAAGCTGTCGGAGTCATAGCAACGCCGCAATACAAAATGGAGCGGATCGAAGAGCAATGGTGGCGAGGTGATACGGTAATGACCTCGTTTGGACAAGGCTATAATGAATTCACGCCGGTACAACTTGCAAATTACGCGGCGACCATAGCCAACGGAGGTAAACTCAACTCGCTTTCGCTTCTGCGCAGATTGGTAAGCGCCGATATGTCCGAACTGATATTATTGCACGAACCGGTAGTTTTAAGCGAAATTGCTGAAAAAGAATACATCGAGATAATTCAAGAAGGAATGCTCTTAGTCACAAAATCAAGAAACGGAACAGCCTATTCAATTTTCGGCGACTATCCGATAGACGTAGCTGCAAAAACAGGAACTGTTCAGATCGAGACGCAGGAAATAAACAACGGTGTGTTCGTCTGCTACGCACCGGCTGACAATCCTGAAATAGCAATATCCATAGTTATTGAGAGAGGCGGTTCCGGCTCTGCTGTCATGGATATAGCAAGAACTATATTCGACTATTATTTCGGAACGAGAATAACAGCGTTCACAGTCCCGTACGGCGAACTGATTCCCTGAGAAAAGGTGAAAAATAACAGTAATGCGAAGTAACATTTATATAAAAGGCGCCAGAGAAAATAATCTGAAAAACATAGACGTTGAGATACCGCGCGACAAGCTGGTCGTTCTGACCGGCATATCCGGGAGCGGGAAGTCGTCGCTCGCATTTGATACGATATATGCCGAAGGACAGCGGCGTTATGTCGAATCCCTGTCAGCTTATGCGCGCCAGTTTTTAGGCCAGATGGAAAAACCGGATGTGGATTATATCGAAGGCTTGTCGCCCGCCATATCGATAGACCAGAAAACGACTAGCCGCAACCCGCGTTCAACTGTCGGCACAGTAACGGAAATATACGACTACTTGCGCCTTTTATGGGCACGGATCGGAGTGCCGCACTGTACCGAATGCGGCAAAGAAATAAAACAGCAATCCGTAGATCAGATCGTAGACAGCGTTCTGACACTTCCTGAAGCCACAAGAATACAGATCATGGCACCCGTGATACGCTCTCGCAAAGGTGAATACCAAAAAGTGTTTGAAGACGCGCGAAAAAGCGGTTACGTTCGTGTGCGGGCTGACGGGAGCATATATGACCTGACCGAAGACATTAAGCTGGATAAGAATAAAAAACACAATATTGAGATAATCGTTGACCGCCTTGTCATAAAGGAGGACGTAGCGCGCCGTCTTACAGACTCCATCGAGACAGCGCTTGCTCTGGCAGGAGGACTTCTGATCATTGATATCGTCGGAGAAGAACGTGAGCTGCTATTTTCGCAAAACTATGCGTGCGAAGACTGCGGCGTTTCGATTGAGGAACTGACGCCACGCCTGTTTTCATTCAACAATCCATATGGCGCGTGCCCGTCCTGCACAGGGCTGGGTACTCAGCTTAGAGTCGATCCGGCTCTCATCATTCCGAACCCGTCAATGTCGATAAATGACGGCGGCATCACCGCTTCCGGATGGGGCAATGTCCGTAGCGACGGTATATCGAAAATGTATTTTGATGCTCTTGCGAAAAGATATCAATTCAAGCTGACGACTCCAATAAAGGACTTGCCGGAGGAAGTACTCAGGGTCATACTATATGGCACAAAAGGGGAGAAGCTGTCTCTTAACTACGACCAGCCGCGCGGAAAAGGAGTGCTGACGCAACCGTTTGAGGGGATAATAAATAATATAGAAAGACGCTATAAAGAAACGCAGAGCATGTCGATGAGATGGGAGCTTGAAAGCTACATGGCGGAACACCCGTGCCCCGAATGCGGTGGGCGGCGCCTGAAGAAAGAAGTTCTTGCTGTAACAGTCGGCGGTATAAACATAGCCGACCTAACCGAAATGTCAATAGTGCGTACGCTTGATTTCGTTGAAAACCTCAAACTGGCGGAAAAAGACGAGATGATAGCACACCGCATACTTAAAGAAATTAGAGAACGACTGGGATTTTTGCGCAGCGTGGGGCTCGAATACCTCACGCTCAGCCGACAGGCAGGTAGCCTGTCCGGCGGCGAAAGCCAGCGTATCAGGCTCGCGACGCAAATAGGTTCATCGCTCATGGGGGTGCTGTACATTCTGGACGAACCATCAATCGGTTTGCACCAGCGTGACAACATTAAGCTGCTGAATATGCTCAAGCGGCTTCGCGACCTCGGCAACACGCTTCTCATAGTTGAGCATGACGAAGAAACGATCAGGGAAGCTGATTTTATTGTTGACGTAGGGCCGGGCGCGGGACTCAGGGGTGGTGAAATTGTTTGCGCCGGAACCGCTCACGAGGTAATGGCATGCGAAGAATCAATTACCGGACAATACCTCGCGGGAAAAAAGGCGATACCCGTTCCACACGTGCGCAGGCAAGGCTGCGGCAGGACGCTCACAGTTCACGGCGCTTGCGAGAATAATCTTAAGAACCTGACGATTTCGATCCCGCTTGGAGTTATGACATGCGTCACAGGAGTGTCCGGCAGCGGTAAATCGTCGCTTGTCAACGAAGTTGTTTACAAAACACTCGCCGCGGAGCTTAACCGTGCAAAAACCAGATCCGGCAAACATGATTCCATCGAAGGAGTGGAGTTCCTTGATAAAGTCATTAACATCGATCAGTCGCCGATAGGGCGAACCCCGCGCTCCAACCCTGCTACGTATACTGGCGTTTTTGGCGATATCAGGGATCTTTTCGCGGCCACGCAGGATGCCCGTGCGCGAGGGTACGGACCGGGACGTTTCTCATTCAACGTCCGGGGCGGGCGATGTGAATCATGTTCAGGCGATGGACTGTTGAAGATAGAAATGCACTTTCTGCCCGATATATACGTTCCATGCGATGTATGCAAAGGGAAACGCTACAACCGCGAGACGCTTGAAGTGCGCTACAAAGGGAAAAATATCTATGAAGTGCTTGAGATGACCGTTGACGAGGCGTTGGAATTCTTTGAGAATCTTCCGAAAATCAAGCAAAAACTATCAACGCTCACAGACGTGGGGCTCAGCTATATAAAACTTGGACAGCCATCAACAACGCTTTCAGGCGGCGAAGCACAGCGCGTCAAACTTGCGACGGAACTTAGCAAACGGGCGACCGGCAGTACGTTCTATGTACTAGACGAACCGACGACCGGTTTGCACGCGGCAGACGTCCATAAGCTGATCGAGGTGCTCAACCGACTCACAGACGCGGGGAACACAGTAGTAGTGATAGAACACAACCTGGATGTGATAAAGACGGCTGACCATGTTATTGACCTTGGCCCGGAGGGGGGAGACGCCGGTGGTGAAGTGCTGTTTGAGGGTACCCCGGAGCAAGCCGCCCGGTGCGAGAGCAGCTATACAGGGCAGTTCTTAAAGAAAATGCTGGATGGCAATGAAGAATGAGGAAGTATGCTCCGAAATCAAATAAGTTCTGGTGCACTGTGCTATGCGGGATGCTGCTCATTTCCGCAGCCGCGGGCGCCATACTCAGGCAAGTCCCGGCAAATGAGGCGCATATTTATCAAAACGGAAAACTGATTGAGAAAATAGATTTATCCGCAATCACCGCGCCATATTACTTTTCGGCAGAAAGCGAAACGGGAATCAACGTGATTGCCGCCGAAACCGGACGCATACGCGTTTCCGAGGCGGACTGCCCCGACGGGACATGCATAAGGCAAGGATGGGTAAGCAGCGGCACAACACCCATAATATGCCTTCCGCACAGGCTTGTAATAAGACTAATCGGTTCCAAATCGCCCGACATAGATGCACTTGTCGGATAGAAAAAGGATGTCAACAGTTAAAAGCAGCACACGTGTAGGGGTTGGGCTTGCCCATCCCGCAATGCGCTTTTTGAGGATCTATGGTAAAAAAACTTACACTCATGGCTATGCTGACAGCCGCTGCTTTGATAGTATTTATAATCGAAGCCCAAATACCCCTGCCGCTGCCTATCCCGGGCGCAAAGCTTGGCCTTGCAAATACCATAACGCTTTTCGCGCTTTTTTTTGGTACGCACCGCTCCGTAAAACTCACAACCGCTGATACATTAATGATACTTATATGCCGTATAATACTGGGGGCCATATTCACCGGCAGGATAGTAGCGTTTTTTTACAGTATAGCCGGAGGTCTGCTAGGCTTCGCAGCGCAAGCAGCGGTAAAAAGAATAGTAACGGACAAACAAATATGGGTCTGCGGTGCCATAGGCGCAGTGTGCCATAACATCGGGCAGATCTTAGCGGCGATGCTGATCACAGGAACACTGGAAATAGCCGTATACTTGCCAGTATTGACCATTGCGGGCATAATAACAGGAATCATAACAGGCCTTGCCGCACAGTTCGCCCTGAAACGCCTCGCGACCTAAGTGATTATTTAAGGAAACAATATGGATTTTCAAGCCGGTCAATTTGATATCGCCGTAATCGGCGCGGGGCATGCGGGGATTGAAGCCGCGCTTGCCGCCGCAAGGCTTGGAATGAAAACCATTTGCTTTACAATAAATCTTGACGCGGTGGGCAACTTGCCATGTAATCCGTCGATTGGCGGAACAGGCAAAGGCCATCTCGTCCGCGAACTCGATGCGCTCGGCGGCGAAATGGCGAGGTGCGCCGACCGCGCATGTATCCAGTTCCGAATGCTAAACCGAGCCAAAGGCCCCGCAGTGCATTCGCTAAGGGCCCAGGCCGATAGACGAGAGTATCAGAAGATAATGAAGCACACGCTTGAGCGTCAGATGAACCTTACGGTCAAACAGGCGGAAATTGTGGACTTGGGCGTAGAAAACGGCGAGGTGTCATACGTCAAGACACACACGGGAGCTGTGTATAGCTGCTGCGCTGCGATCGTTTGCACGGGGACATATCTTTCCGGCCGCACGATTGTAGGTGAGGCCGTTAAGGACGGCGGGCCGGATGGCATGTTCGCGGCTTACGCGCTGACCGGCTGCCTGAAAAAGATGGGGCTAAATCTTAGGCGATTCAAAACCGGAACACCGCCGCGCGTCAACGCCCGGAGCGTAGACTTTTCAAAAATGGAAACCCAACCGGGAGACGAACCGCCGGAGCCGTTCTCCTTTGAGACGAATGAACCTCTTGTAAATCGCGCCGTCTGCTGGCTGGCGTATTCAAACGAAGAAACTCACGGAATCGTGCGGGAAAACCTGCACAGAAGCCCGATGTATTCGGGTGTAATAGAAGGAACCGGCGCGCGGTATTGCCCGTCGTTTGAGGACAAAGTTGTACGCTTTGCCGATAAAAAGCGCCATCAGCTGTTTCTTGAACCTATGGGGCTTGACACAGAAGAACTGTACGTACAGGGCTTTTCGTCGTCGCTCCCTGAGGAAGTCCAGCATAAAATGCTCACAACTGTGCCGGGGCTGGAGAATGCGGAGATCATGCGGCCTGGATATGCCATAGAGTATGACTGCATCGACCCGCTGGAACTCCTGCCAACTCTTGAAACAAAGAAAATATCCGGGCTTTACGGAGCGGGGCAGTTTAACGGCTCGTCCGGCTATGAAGAAGCGGCAGTACAGGGATTTGTGGCGGGCGTCAACGCAGTGATGAAATTACAGGGGAGAGAAGCTCTCATAATTAGCAGAAGCGAGGGATACATAGGCACCCTCATTGATGACCTTGTGACGAAAGGCACAAACGAACCATACAGAATGATGACATCGCGCACAGAATACAGACTTGTACACCGTCAGGACAACGCGGACATACGTATGTCGCATATAGGCTTGCGCATAGGCTTGATATCAAAAGAGCGCCATATGAGCGTTCTACAAAAATACGAAGCCGTTGAGCATGAAATCAAGCGGTTGGAAACAACCTATGTCCCGCCGTCAGACGAGGTTAACAGCCTGCTTGCGGTTCTGGGTGAGCCCCCGCTGAAAACGGGCGTGAGTTTAGCGGCGCTTCTCCGCAGACCGCGTATAGGATATAACGACGTATTACAGATTGACAATGACAAACCGGAGCTATCGGCGGACATACGCGAGCAAGCGGAGATCTCAATAAAATATGAAGGATATATAAAGCGGCAGCAGCGTCAAATTGAGGAGTTCAAGAGAATGGAAAACCACATTATCCCCGAAGATATTGACTATGACACACTTCAGGGGCTGCGCATAGAAGCGCGGCAGAAACTAACCGCGATAAAGCCGCGCAGCCTCGGACAGGCGACTCGCATTTCAGGAGTCTCCCCGGCTGATGCCGCCGCATTAATGATACATTTGAAGAGGTAGCAGGCACGATGCATATTGGCAGTGTCGAAATAAACTCAAAACTTGCCCTTGCACCGATGGCAGGGGTTAGCGACCTTGCGTTTAGAGTAATATGCCGCGAAATGGGTGCAGGACTGACTTACACGGAGATGGTCAGCGCAAAAGCACTTGTATACAGGGACCTGAAGACGCGCAGCTTGCTGCGACTTGGCGAAGATGAGCACCCCGCCGGCGCGCAGATATTCGGAAGCGACGCCGAATGCATGGCGGAAGCCGCCGCACTCGCTTTTGAGATTTCAAACGCCGACATTATTGACATAAACATGGGCTGCCCCGTTGGAAAAATCGTAAAAAGCGGCGACGGAAGCGCGCTGATGCGCAATCCTGACAAAGCCATGCAGATAATCGAAGCTGTTGTAAAAAGCGTATCGTGCCCCGTAACGGTCAAGATACGTAAAGGATGGGACAAGGGCAGTGTAAACGCGGTGGGGTTTGCAAAAATGGCCGAAGCAGCGGGAGCGGATGCTATTACCGTCCACGGCAGGACGCGTGTGCAGATGTACTCAGGCAAAGCAGACTGGGATATAATACGAGAGGTAAAAAACGCTGTAACCGTACCTGTAATAGCTAACGGCGACATATTCACAGCGGAGGATGCGGCAAGAATAATAAAATACACAGGTGCGGACATGGCGATGGTAGGGCGCGGAGCTTTTGGAAATCCGTGGTTGTTTAGACAAGCGGGGGCATTGCTTGACAGCAGGGAAGTCCCCGGGCTGCCGACGATTGGAAAGCGAGCCGATACCGCGATGCGCCAGATCGAAATGGCTGTGGAATTGAAAGGCGAGCGCATAGCCTGCCTTGAGGCAAGACGGCACTATGCATGGTATCTGCGCGGCGTACCGCATTCAGGATACTTCAAAACGCAGATATCAAAAGCCGAAACCTTGGAAGACCTGCGGAAGATAACAGAAGGAATAAAACGGGAGCTGGGACCCTTGGACAAAAATCCGGGCATTGAAACTTTTGTCCGGGACTCCTGGGAAAGTTGAGGTGATGACATGATTTCTGCGGAGGATGAGCTGCGGATAATAAAGAGTGTCCTCAGCGGAGACAAGGGCGCGTTTGAAGAACTTGTTCTGGCAAATCAGAAAAATGTGTATAACCTTGCATTGAAAATTACAGGCAATGAAGAAGATGCGCTCGACATGTCGCAGGAAGCGTTTTTCAAAGCTTACGTACAGCTTGAAAGCTTTCGAGGTGAGAGCCGCTTTTCTGTGTGGATGTACAGACTGGCCTACAACCTGTGCATTGACTTTTTGCGTAAAAAGCCAAAGGCAAAAGTAATCTCCCTTACATATCAGGAAGACGACGACAATGCAGGAGATTATGAGATACCTGATATGCGCGAACTGCCCGAGGATGCCGCTTTGCGTAAAGAATCCCGTGAAACAATAATTAAAAGCATTGAGGAACTGGGCCACGACCACAGAGAAGTACTGATAATGCGGGAAATCACGGGAATGAGTTACAGCGACATAGCGCTAACGCTCAATGTGAGTGAGGGAACCGTCAAATCCCGTCTTTCCCGGGCACGTATGAATCTGGTCGGTATTCTTGTTAAAAAAGGAACTTTTCCGGAAAGTTCACGTCAGAAAAAGAGAGAGGGGGTGGAGTGACATGTATAAGTGCACAGAGTATACGGAACTTATAAGCGCCTATACAGACGGCGAACTGCCGGAGCATGACATCAGACGGCTTGAAGCACATTTGAGCGAATGCGCAAACTGCTCCTCCATCCTTGAAGCATACCGGGGGATTTCCCATGCAATAAACGAATCCTGCATACCCGCACCGGCAACACTCCGCACCGGCGTTATGGAAAGAATAGCAAGCGCCGACCCGATCCGTATCGACGCCAACATGAAGAAATTCAAACTTATGAATATAATTTTGACGAGATATGTTCCGGCAGCAGCATGCCTGGTGTTTTTACTGCTGACTGTTCCGCGCCTTATCGGGAGAGGCGGTCCCCTTAACAGATTAGAATCCGCCTCAGCGCCGATGAGCTCGTCCATATCGGGCGCAGACTCCGGGGCGATGACAACAAGTGGTGGAGGAGCGCCGGCACCCGGGGGAGGCTCGGCAGACTACGACAGAGCGTCGGAAGACTCGATGATGATCGAAGAAAGCGAAATGAGCGTCGCAGACAGCGATTTGCCCGTCCCCGCTCAAGAGCCTTCACCCAACGCAGCGCCGGAAGCCGCTTGGAACAATGAAAGTCCTGCCGAAGCCGCCGGTGATACTCATGCACGCGACGATGCTGTGGGGGCATCTGAACCTGATTCTCAGGCAGGAGGGCCATTTGAAAATGACAGTAATATGGAAGCAGGGGAAAGCGGCGCCGCTTCTGCGCAAAGCCTTTACGCGATCATAAGGATAACAGGCACAATGCCCGCGATTCTTGAAGAATATGAAACGGAAAGCACCGCAACCTCGGGAGAACAGCTCTTTGAAATACCACGCGAAGTTGCTAAAATGATGTTAGACGAAATGACAGAACGCGAAAGGGCTTCAGTAGACCTTATAGACGAGAATGGATCCTACGCACTCGTATACTACACCCCCTGACATTTACTGGTTAAGGTATAACGTACCCGGCCAGACTCTACTGGAAAAGATGTGTGTTTTATGCCCCGCAGAGCGAAACCAAGGACGGTGGAGCGCTCGCTCGTAGGCGCAAGGATGCGCCGCCG
>Ga0099364_10008133_pt1 | contig 14816 bp, 13 predicted proteins | sample TergutTh196P3_FD_73070 | JGI IMG/M metagenome (GOLD analysis project Ga0099364, IMG submission 73070) | Microcerotermes parvus P3 segment gut microbial communities from Pointe-Noire, Republic of the Congo - Th196 P3 | ecosystem: Host-associated > Arthropoda: Insects > Digestive system > Gut ... | reverse complement strand
ATCACAACACAAGAGAGAATCACTCCAAATGATGCCGTACCGTCCCAAAAACGAACGTTTGCGACGAGAGAGATCTTTATCAAATTCGATGCCAATTTCAACATGATTAGCGAATCTGTGTGGCAGGGCGGGTTCGTCGGTAAAAATCTGACTGAGCTTATCCGTTCGATTGACACCATGACTGTCCGATTAGACAGCATGAAGACGTTTAATTCAAGGCAATTATATAGTCAGTCTTACCAAAGGCATTTAATGGAAGATGAAAATTATCCAAGTCTGCTTCAACAAGAAGACAGTGAGGTAACTACGCCCGAACCCAACTTTGACATACTCTACCAGACAAAACAACCGGGCGCACAGCTCAACTTACTCAGTCAGGTTAAAACTGCCATCGAGAATGTCAGAATTGAATACCTCCATAAATCAAACGCATTAGCTGCTGAAGAAAGAGCAATGCGTCGGCATCATACCGAAATGCACCAGAAATTTACCTTTTCTTTTGCCTGTCTGGTTTTTTTCTTTATTGGCGCTCCTCTTGGCGCCATCATCCGGAAAGGAGGATTGGGAATGCCCGCAGTCGTATCTGTTGCCCTTTATATTTGCTATCATATTATTCACAACATAGGATTCAAAATGGCTGCGAATGGAGTATGGATACCCTGGCAAGGAATGTGGCTGAGTTCGGCTGTTCTTCTCCTTTTGGGTATTTTCCTGACGTATAAAGCAACAAATGATTCCGTTATCCTGAACATTGACACTTATATCGAAGGATTAAAAAAAATAGTGGGGAAAAGGACGACCCGAAAAATAGAAAAAAAAGAAATCATTTTGTTTGATGTTGATTATCAGATGTTTTACGTCAAAGTCAATGAATTAAAAGACGAATGTCTTATTTATATGAAGCATAATAAACAATGGATTCCTTATTTCACATTTTGGAAACAAGGCGCTAAAGACCCAAAAGCGGTGTCTCTTTCCGAACGATTGGAAAATCTGGTTGAAGAAGGCCGCAATTCGGATAAAAACATTATTTTAAATAAGTTAATGGATTATCCTATCTTAGAAGGATATGAAATTAATTATCTTATGAATGAAAAAACAGGAAAAATCTTCGGATATATATTCCCTTTGTCCATCTTTTTTTATCTGTTTGCCGTTTACAGGCGTAAATTTTTGATGCACGACATTCAAACAATCCAACAGACTTGTGAAGAATTACTTGATATCATCCATAAATTATAAACAACAGTCATTTAACTAAAAATGTATCAATTGAACACTATTGAAGAGGCGATCGTAGATTTTCGGGAAGGAAAATTCCTTATTGTAGTCGACGACGAAGATCGTGAAAACGAAGGTGATTTTATCATCGCCGCCGAAAAAGTAACTCCCGAAAAGATTAACTTTATGCTTACTCACGGACGTGGAGTACTGTGTGCTCCTATTACAGAAGAGCGATGTAAAGAACTGGAATTAGAAATGCAGGTGATTGAAAATACATCTTTGCTGGAAACTCCCTTTACGGTTACGATCGACAAAATCGGTGATGGCTGCACAACAGGCGTATCCAAGTATGATCGCGCTCAAACCATTCTGGCTTTAGCCAATCCGGCAACCAAACCGTCTGATTTGGCACGTCCCGGTCATATCAATCCGCTTCGCGCCCGGTCACGCGGGGTATTACGTCGTTCGGGACATACCGAAGCCACTATTGATATGGCGCGATTGGCAGGATTGTATCCGGCCGGCGCATTAATCGAAATCCTGAATGAAGACGGAACCATGGCGCGTCTGCCTCAACTGATGGAAGTCGCCCAAAAGTTTGATATTAAAATTATTTCTATCAGCGACCTGATTGCATATCGCTTACGTACTGAATCGCTTGTCGAAAAAGGCGTCGAAGTCAATTTGCCTACTAAAGACGGACATTTTCGTTTGATTCCGTATCGTCAGATCAGTAACGGATTGGAGCATGTCGTTTTGATCAAAGGAACAATTGAAAAAGATGACCCTGTATTGGTACGTGTTCATTCATCGTGTGTAACCGGAGATATTTTTGGTTCGCTACGGTGTGAATGTGGCGAACAGCTACGTTTTGCCATGCAAATCATTGAAAAAGAAGGCAAAGGAGTCATTGTATATCTCAATCAGGAAGGAAGAGGCATCGGATTAATGGATAAAATCAAAGCGTATAAATTACAGGAAGAAGGGTTGGACACCGTTGATGCAAACCTGCATCTTGGACATAGAGCCGACGAACGGGATTATGGGGTTGGTGCGCAGATATTACGTCAGATTGGCGTTACCAAAATGCGACTGATGACCAACAATCCCGTCAAAAGAGTAGGCCTCGAAGCATACGGACTAAAGGTCGAGGAAAATATCCCGATTGAAGCAAAATTAAATCCATTCAACGAATTTTACATGAAGACGAAAAAGGATCGGATGGGACACTTGCTTTCTAACATCAAGTAGTCGTAAAAAACTTGCACAATTTCCGACATTTGCTTACTTTTGTTTCCTGAAATTTTAACGATAAAAAAACAATTCAATGACACAAGTTTCAGAACGTATCGCAAACCTCTCGCCTTCGGAAACGTTGGCTATGTCGCAAAAAAGTAGCGAATTAGCTACACAGGGTATTGACGTTATCAATCTCAGCGTAGGTGAACCTGATTTTTTCACCCCCGACCACATCAAAGCAGCAGCAAAAAAAGCCATTGACGACAACTTTTCGTTTTATTCACCTGTTCCCGGATACATGGATTTACGAAAAGCCATTGTAAACAAATTGAAAAGAGAAAATGACCTGGACTATACACCCGACCAGATTGTTGTTTCAAACGGAGCCAAACAATCAATTTGTAATGCCCTGTTGAGCATCATCGATCCTGGCGATGAAGTGATTGTTCCTGCCCCTTACTGGGTGAGTTATGTAGAGATGGTCAAGTTGGCCGAAGGAACCAACGTAATCATTCATGCCGAAATCGAACAGGATTTTAAGATTACACCGGATCAATTGGAAGCCGCTATCACCCCCAAAACAAAGGCGCTTATTCTCTGTTCGCCATCTAATCCAACGGGAAGTGTGTATACAAAAGAAGAACTGAAAGGGTTAGCCAATGTGATTGCGAAATATCCGAATATCATTGTGTTGTCAGACGAAATCTACGAGCATATTAACTATATCGGCCAACACGAAAGTATTGCACAGTTTGCCGAAATCACCGACCGGGTTGTGATCATAAATGGCGTATCCAAAGCGTATGCAATGACAGGATGGCGTGTCGGGTTTATTGCCGCACCTTTATGGATAGCCAAGGCAACGAACAAATTACAGGGACAGTATACGTCCGGTGCAAGTTCTATTGCCCAGAAAGCGTCTGTTGCCGCCTTTAACGGCGACCAGAGTTGTGTAAAAGAAATGTGCGAGGCATTCCTGCGTCGCCGCGATTCAGGTCTCAAGCTGTTACAGGAAATTCCCAATATAAAAGTGAATTGTCCACAGGGGGCATTTTATCTTTTTCCTGAGGTAGATGCTTATTTTGGCAAAAGTTTTGGCGATTATACCATTAAAGATATTACCGATCTTGCCATGTATTTATTGGAAGTCGGTCATGTAGCGGCAGTAGGAGGCGCAGCATTTGGCGCGCCCACCTGTTTACGTATCTCTTATGCTACATCAGACGAAAAACTGACGGAAGCGATTGGACGGATAAAGAAGGCGTTGGCGCAATTAAGTTAGATCTATCTCAACCCTAACAGGCTTAGAAACCGTGTTAGGATTTTGTGAGTAGCACAAAAAAAGCTGAATCCCAAATGGATTCAGCTTTTTAACATGTCTGCCTTTAGATTACAGTTCCACTCTTTTTCGGGCCGAATAACTGATCTTCAGCGCATACGCTTGACGCAATGCCTGTTTAAGGTCGGTAATCAACCCCATATTGGTCTCGTTATCCGCTTTGATGGATACAGTCATAAAAGGTTGATCTTCTTCTTTCATACTCGACTTTTCCTGTCCGATATAGGATCCCACTTCGGAAACCTCTGCAAATTTATCATTCAATTGCAGACGTGGTTCCGAACCTACGGTAGCAATAAATTCGGGCATAGGTCTACCTACATAGACAAATGTCACCAATGATTTCTTTTCCAGCTTCTGGAGTTCGGTTGCCTGAGGCGCACGGAACTGTACCTTCAAAGTCACCTCGCGCATGGTAGTTACCATCATGAAAAAGAATAAAATGGCAAACACCAAGTCCGGTAATGACGCTGTATTTAATTCGGGCATTGAGCGTCCGCCCGCTGAACTAAATTTTCCCATTATCTTCTATCTCCATAATTTTTAGGCTCTGCTTCAGAAATATTTTGCTTATAAACAATTTGTACAGCAGCCTGTTGATCTTCATTTAAATCCGCAAATTTTTTATTCCATTGCCTTTGAGAAAGATCATCGCGCAGTTCGGTATAGGCCGCAGCCAATTCGTTCTGCAAATCAACATACGCCTGATAGAGTGTACCTCTATCGTTTTGGAGAGATATCACATGAAATTTGGTAAATGTCATACTTCCAAAAGGCGGAACATCTTCCGCCACTTTTTCAGGCAGGTGTTCATCATTTCTCTCATTCAAAATAAAATCTTTTGCCCTTTGTCTCAGTTGTGAAAGTTCTATATAATCGCCTGCACACAAAATCTGATTAAAGGAATTTATATTGATCTTAAGTACATTTCTTTCTCTTACCTTAATTTCAGTGTCCTGCTGCATACTTGGGTCAGGAGGCGGAGGTAATTTCCTTGCCAATCCCTGATCGGTATCCATTGAAGTTGTCAAAAGAAAGAACAAAAGCAACATGAACGCGATATCGGCAGAAGAAGTACCATTAATTCCAGGGGTTTTTCTTTTTTTAGCCATAATCTTATTTATTAGTTACTTGATAAACACTTTTCTTAATTGAGTAGCCAAAAGCGCTACTATACATAATACAAGCAAAATATACATGGAATAAATCCACATATCGGATATTTTCAGCCACATCGGCACATTAAATTTTACTAAATCTGCATTCGTAATACTTGGTATTGGCGTCGGATCTCCTATTGCGTATGTGATACACAAAAGCGCACCAAAAACTACAATGACGCTCAAAGAGGCTAAGGCAGCTTTGGGGTTGGTTTTCAGCGATGTGATAAACTGGAAAAGTCCAAAAGCTAATAAAGCTACGATAGACAAAGCCAACATGACATAAACCCAGTAGAGCAATTCAGAGGTATAATTATACTCTTTCCACTCTATATTCGACTCCGGTGTTACTCCGCCCAAAAAGAACAGCGCCAACACCCCAATACTGATAGCCATTAAAGCCAACAGTATCCAGCTTGATATTTTTCTGATTTTTGTTACAGCCATTTTTTTATCTTTTATATTTTACGTTGTATTTGATAACCATATCAAGCAATGTGATTGAGGCGTCTTCCATTTTGTTCAGGATACCTTCCAATTTACTTAGCAGGTAATTATAAAATACCTGAAGAATCAGTGCAACGACCAAACCGCCTACTGTTGTAATCAAAGCGACTTTCATACCGCCGGCAACAACTGTCGGGCTGATATCACCTACGCGTTCAATGGTGTCGAACGCCAGAATCATACCGATAACCGTTCCCAAGAACCCCAGCGATGGAGCCATTGCAATAAACAAAGTGACCCATGATAAATTCTTTTCCAATAAACCGCCTTGTACGCCGCCGTAGGAAACAACTGATTTTTCAACAACGTCAATGCCCTGGTCGATTCTTAATAATCCCTGGAATGCAATCGAAGCAATCGGGCCTCTTGTGTTACGGGCGATTTGTTTGGCCTCTTCTACATCTCCTTTATCCAACGCAGATTCGATTTGTTTGAGCATGTTAGCCGGATTAACATCCGCCAGGTTCAGATAGATAATACGTTCCAAAACAAACGCCAAACCTAAAATTAACACAATCGCGACCAAACTCATAAAATCGGGGCTACCCTCAATAAATTTTGTTTTAAGGGCCTGATGCATACTCTCTCCTTCAATTACCTCTTGTGCAAAGACCATAGCAGAAGTACCAAAGGCACACATACCAAAGAAAACTCTTGTAAATAACTTTTTCATAGTGATGATAATTTTAAATTAATAATTTTTTTTACTGTTTTTATTGTTAATAATTATTTTCCTCTATCCCAATTGTTTGCGGAGAAAGCGGGATTCGAACCCGCGATACACTTTTGGCGTATACACGCTTTCCAGGCGTGCCTCTTCAACCACTCGAGCATCTCTCCTCCGAAAAACGTGCGCAAATTACAAAAAAAATATAACATACAAACTTTTCCGGGAATAAATATGTGTTTTTTATGAAATATTTCGTGGTATAAGTTATTTTTATCTTCAGAAAGGGTATTAGTCAGCCTGTTTTTTTCAAATGTTAAACAATGTCAAAGCGTTTTTTTGGGTTCGCATTGCCACTTCTTCAAGGCTGATTTCATAAATCAAGGCAACTTTTTTCGCTGTTTCCCAAAGATAAGCCGGTTCATTTCGTTTTCCCCTGTAAGGCACAGGCGCTAAATAGGGAGCATCTGTTTCCAATACCACCCTGTCTAAAGACGCTTGCCGAAGTATTTTTGCCAAAGAAGAGTTTTTATAGGTAATACTCCCGTTTACTCCGATATTGAAGCTGGATAATCGCTGGACTTCTTCCAAATCGTCTGCTGAACCGCTAAAACAATGAAAAACGCCTCTTAACAAGTCTTTTCCGACTTTATGGATACTGTCAAAGACCTCAGGAAATGCATTCCGCGTATGAATTGACACCGGGAGTTGCATTTGAATGCTCCAACGCAACTGTTCTTCAAACACTTCTTTTTGTTCTTTCAAATACTGTTGATCCCAATAAAGGTCGATTCCGATTTCTCCGATTCCATAAAAGGTACGGCGAGTCAGCATTTTTTCGATTTCCTTCAGATGCGAGGCATACGCGCCATCCACACTTGTAGGGTGAAGCCCCATCATCGGGAAAGCAAAGCCGGGAAACTGATCGCACAGCTGAAATAAAGGGTTGAGTGTCGTAACATCCACATTGGGAAGCAGCATGCCTGTAATTCCTGATTGAATGGCTGATTGAATGACTTGCATTCGATCAGCATCGAACTCTTCCAGATAGACATGCGTATGGGTATCTACGATTTTCATTTTTAAGATTTTCTTCCCATCAGCAGCGTGATTGTCTGGTGGAGTGTTTTCAATCGGTCAGCTGGCAGATAAAGCCTTGATAATTCTTTCATTGCCAGATCAAAATAGTACTGAATCTTGTCGTTGGTTAATTCATGGACACCAAGAGATTCGTAAATGGATTTGATTGCAGTTATTTTTTCTTCCGGACGATCATTCCTCCCCGATTGAAAAGAGCGAATCACTTCCTTTTGTTGTTTGGAAGCCCGTAGCATTGTTTGAATTAGCAAGAATGTTTTTTTGTTGCACAAAATATCGCCTCCGATATTTTTCCCGAATGTTTGCGGGTCGCCGAATGTATCTAACAGATCGTCCTGTAATTGAAACGCAATCCCTGTAAATATACCGAATTGATACAATCTGTTTGCTTCTTCTCCGGATGCTCCTCCGATTAAAGCGCCCACTTTTAAACAGCAAGCTAACAGGACTGCAGTTTTCAGCCGGATCATCTCCATATATTCTTCCTCCGTCACATCCCGCCGCATCTCAAATTCCATATCATACTGTTGTCCTTCACAAATTTCAAGCGCTGTTTGTGTAAACAGATCCAATATTGTTTTAAGCTGCTGCTGTGGCGTTTCTGCAATCAATTGATAAGCTAAGATCAGCATGGCGTCTCCTGAAAGTATAGCCGTATTGGTATTCCATTTTTTATGTACCGTCAGTTGATTCCGTCTTTTATCAGCCTCGTCGATCAAATCATCGTGAAGGAGCGTGAAGTTATGAAAAATTTCTAAGCCGATAGCGGGTTTTATTGCTTTTTCTACTTCTTCACAATACAGATTGCAGGCCATCAACACCAACGCAGGTCGAATCCGCTTGCCGCCTAAAGAAAGAATATATTGAACCGGCAAATATAAATGCTGCGGCTGGCGGTCAAATTGAAGTTGATTGATTTCGGACTCAATGATATGGAGTACTTGATCAAATGTATACATACATTAATATATATTGTATATTGTAGGGTGAAAAAAAAAGTCGCTTCAATGGGTGAGCGACCTTTTTTATTAATTACCTGAAGAGGACTTTCACGAATATGCCCACTTTATTCAATTACTGTTGTAATCTGAAAGTAACCGGTAAAGTAAACCTGACTCGCACAGGTTTGCCTCTTTGCTCTCCCGGCGTCCATTTTGGCATTGTGCTGATCACACGAATTGCTTCTCTGTCCAAAGATGGGTCTACGCCACGAATAACCTCAATATCAACAATAGTGCCATCCGTATTCACAACAAATTGACATGTCACACGACCTGAGATACCGTTTTCCTGTGCTACCACAGGATACCTGATGTTATCACTTAAAAATTTAACTCTTGCGACATCTCCTCCCGGAAATTCCGGCTGTTTTTCTACAATCACAAAGATTTGTTGTTCAGACTCTTCTTCTACCTGTTCTACCACTGCTATGGTTGGCGCTACATATGTCTGTGTTTGCGCCTCCCGCTGCGTGTCTTCAGTTGACATTAGAATTTGTTGCCCCACATCCTCCGTATCTTCTACGATTGATAATACTTCTGCAACCACTTCTTGTTGTTGTGGCGGCGGCGGCGGCGGTGGAGGGGGTACATCTTCTTCCTGTCGGGTCATTTCAATCTCTTCCTCGACAAAGATGTCGGCAATACCCTCTGATTCAGATATTTGCAACTCGCTCGTTCCCCATTCAAAACCAACAAACAGAATTGCTAATCCAACGACCATGCCCATAAGAAGACTTAACGTTTTGCTTCCTTCCAAATCAGCTTTGGATGTTTTCTTGATTTCCATAGTGCAATATTTTTAACATTATCATTATGCAGCAAAGATAGGAATTATTTTCATATAATGTATAGAAAAATTCAAAAAAATTTGTTTTTTTGCTTTTTTTAAGGAATAATTTGATAAAAAACCCGTTTGATTGTTGAATATTAATTGTTATAATGAAGAATTATATTAATTTAACAGGTTTTACGTTATTACTGTCGATTTCTTTATCTGCCCAGGATGGTGGCCATGTATTTTCCTTCCTGCGTCTTCCGACATCTTCTCATGCCAATGCGCTGGGAGGACATACAGTGTCGTTGATTGAACGGGATCCTTCACTGGTTTTTCATAATCCTGCCTTATTAGGTGGTGAAATGGACGGGTTGATCAACCTGAATTACATGAATTATATCTCTGATATTCATGTTGGAAGCGCTATTTACACCAAAAACTTCCGGGAGCGGAGCGCCTGGGGTATCGGCGCTGTATATTTCAATTACGGAACAATGAAAGAAGTATCAGCCGAAAACATCATTTTGGGAAGTTTTGCTCCCTTGAATGTCAGTCTGAACACTTTTTATTCGTATGACCTGTCGGATAAGTGGCGTGGTGGGATTTCATTGAAGATGCTCTATGCGCATTTTGCGGAATATTCTTCTTTTGGACTTGGCGTTGATGCAGGATTGAGTTATTTCGATCCGGAAAAAGAACTTTCTTTTGGCATTGCGTTGAAAAATATAGGAGCACAATTGAAAACGTATGATTCCCGAAGGGAAAAACTGCCCTGGGATATCCAGTTAGGCATAACAAAAAAAATGGATCATGCACCCCTGCGTTTTTCCGTAACAGCCATGTATTTGAATCAATGGAAATTTACTTATTTGGATGAAAGTTTGAACAGAACAGATTTGGAAGACAGTTTTATTCAGACTTTAGGTAAACACCTTGTGTTTGGCATAGATTTCATTCCTTCCAATAATTTTTGGGTGGGTCTTGGATATAATCCGAAAGTAAATATGGATATGAAACTAAAAAGCGGAAATGGCTTGGGGGGATTTTCTTTTGGCGGCGGATTTAAAGTATCCACATTGAATGTGAGCACTTCTGTCACACGTTATCATCCCTCGGCACTTGCGCTGATGTTGAGTATTTCCGCTTCGTTATCTGATTTTGCCTTGTGATCTATATAATAATGTATACAGTATGAAGAAAATTTGTGTGGCTATTGATGGTTTTTCTTCTTGCGGGAAAAGTACCATGGCGAAGAATTTGGCGAAAGCCGTTCATTATACCTATATAGATAGTGGCGCCATGTACCGCGCAGTTACTTTTTTTGCACTTCAACACAATTTTTTCGATCAGGAAAAAATCAATGAAGAAGCGTTTAGAGAGATCATCCATACGATTGAAATAACATTTCGGGCTAATCAGGCAACAGGACAAACCGAAACTTTCTTAAACGGAAAAAATGTAGAAACCGAAATCCGCAGTATGGAAGTTTCGAACAGGGTCAGTCCGGTGGCAGCATTAAGTTTTGTTCGCCGGGCATTGGTGATCCAACAACAGGCATTGGGCAAAGAAAAGGCGTTTGTGATGGATGGCCGCGATATCGGAACGGTGGTTTTTCCCGACGCGGAACTTAAAATTTTTGTTACCGCTTCGGCAGAGATTCGCGCCCAACGCAGGGTTGACGAGTTGCGTGCGAAAGGATTGACAATTTCTTTCGAAGAAGTATTAGCTAATGTACGCCAACGGGATCATATCGATTCAACCAGACAAGACAGTCCGCTCCGAAAAGCAAAGGATGCAATCGAATTAGATAATTCCAACCTCACCATTGAAGAGCAACAGGAATGGTTATTAAGGCAGTTTCATCGGGTAACGGCAGAATAATTGACAATTATGAATTACGATTCATTGAATTGATCTGTAAATTATGCGAAAAATTTGTAATTCTGTCTGATGATTGAAGTGACGATTGACAGCGAATCCGGATTCTGTTTTGGGGTGGTGAATGCCATTCAGAGCGCCGAACGGGAATTGGCTCAAACGAATGAATTATATTGTTTGGGCGATTTGGTGCATAACAATCTTGAAATGGAACGCTTGAAAACATTGGGACTTCACACGATTAATCATAGGGAGTTTGCACAGTTAAAAAACTGTACCGTCCTGTTACGCGCCCATGGGGAGCCACCTTCAACCTATCAATTAGCGCAACAGAACCGGATAAAAATCATTGATGCAACCTGCCCCGTAGTTTTACAATTGCAGCTTCGTATCCATCAGTATTATTTAGAGACAAAAGAAAGTCTTACCCAATTGGTTATCTATGGTAAAAAAGGTCATGCCGAAGTCAATGGCTTAGTCGGGCAGACGGACGGTTCTGCTATTGTAATCGAAAATCAGGATGATCTGAATAAGATTGATTTCAAAAAGGATATTATTCTTTTTTCACAGACCACAAAATCGTTAGACGGTTTCGGACAAATCACAGAAACCATCAACCGGTATATTCATCCCGGCGTCAAATTTCAATATTTTGATACGATATGCCGGCAGGTTGCCAACCGTTTACCCCATATCCGGTTGTTTGCCTCGCGTTTTGACCGGATTTATTTCGTTGCAGGTGAAAAAAGTTCCAACGGAAAAATGCTTTTTGAAGAATGTCAAAAAGCCAATCCTCATTCCGTATTTATCACACAAGCTTCTGAAATTCGCACCCCTTTGCCTGCCGGCATACGAACCGTAGGCGTATGCGGAGCCACCTCAACCCCTAAATGGCTGATGGAAGAAGTGGCGGAAAGGGTCAAATACTTAAATTCAAACCACTAATCACAAACTGACGAATGGAAGCGCTATCCGTAATACTGCACATAAGGCGCAGCAAGTAAAAAGGCGCAACTGCGTCGCATACACTCCATTACGTCAACAGGATAGTTTTCTACCTCGACAATGGGTTCAAAAATACCGTACTGGGCAGCTGTTTCGAACAATTCCTTGAAATCAATTTTTCCTGATGCGCCGATAATATCATCATCTTTTACATGGAGCACCTTGATACGTGACTTATATTGATGGAGGAACTCAATTGGATTGCGTCCGGGCGTCATCATATTATGGTTGTCCAACTGGATGAAAAAGGAAGGGTCGGTATATTCAATCAAATAGTCGAGAACCACCTTGCCGTTCTGCATCGTATCTTCATCATTCGCATGATTGTGAAAACCTAACCTCATTCCGCGCTCCTTAGCAATATCATTTACTTTGTTGATGTATTCGCAGATGGGCCCCAACCATTCTACTTCCCTTGGAACTCCGCGTTGTGAAGGCAGACTTGGGATGACCATCGTATGACATCCTATCGCTTTGTGTTTGTCAGCTGTATCCTTCCACCAGTCGAGCGCCTCATTCACTGTTTCGGGCGTGTATCGTGCAGAAAGATGTGAACTGGTAATCTTCATTCCCAAATCTTTGACCATCTTGTCAAACTCGTTGATGTCGGTATTGAAATACATGGAGTTGTTGTAGCCGACACCTTCGATGGCAAGGTAACCACAGTTTGCCAAGCCTTTCAACGTGCCGGATACATCCTGATTCATCAGTTGGCGCACCGACCAAAGTTGAAGTCCTATTACCTTACGCCTTTGTTGCAGCAGGTTCAATGCCTCCACTTCGCCAATCCGGCCAAGCCCGGTCGTTGCTCCGGCTGCCAGAAGTCCTAAACGCTTCAAAAAATCTTTTCTGTTCATCGTAATGTTGTGTTAATGATGAAATATTATTTCTATAAATCCCTTGCATCATCCTGAACTTGTTTCAGGAACTCCTGCGTTGCGAACGCCGGCAAATCAATCCCCGCTTCCAGGGCAGCTTCTTTCAACTGAGCGATGGCGAAATCAATTTGTTCTTCCTTATGACTGCTTGTGACACAGAAGCGCAGCCGTGCTTTTCCCATAGCAACTGCAGGATATACAGCAGGCGGCACAGATATCCCTCTCTCAGACAGCATTTCGGAAAGACGGAAAGCGTTAGTCTCTTCGCCGATAAGGATAGGAATGATGGCTGTCTCGCCGGCAAGGCATATATTGAGATCCGCCAGGCGGGCAGCGTTCACAAAATAGGTGATATTTTTCCTGAGCGCTTCGACAGGCGCTGGATCTCTACGAAGGATGCGCACTGCCGCCAGCGCTGCTGCTGCGACGGGTGGGCTGATGCCAACTGAGAAGACAAAGCCAGGTAAAGAATAGCGAAGGTACTGTATCAAAGCCGCACTTCCTGCCAGATAACCGCCACAAGTTCCCAAACCCTTTGAGAGCGTGCCCATTTTGATATCAATATCTGTCGGTTCAAGGTTGAAATACTCATCCACCCCGCCGCCTCTCTTTCCGATAACGCAGGCGGAGTGAGCCTCGTCAACCATCAGGAAGAGGCCATACTGTTTCTTAAGCCGCACAAATTCATCTATGGGTGCGATGTCGCCGTCCATGCTGTATACGCCCTCCACGACGAGCAACACTTTTTCAAAGGCTGCACGACTCATTTTCAGAATGTCTTCAAGCGTTTTTACATCGTTGTGCGGGAAGGCGCGGCATGTCGCATGACTCAAGGCGCAACCCTGCAAGATGGAGTTGTGGCTCAGTGCATCGTAAAGGATTAGATCACGTTTGTTACAGAAATTGCCTACAAAAGTAACATTCGTCGCGTGTCCGCTTACAAGGACTAATGCGGCTTCCGTATGCTTCCACGCAGCTATTTCATCCTCCAATTCGCAGTACAACCCTTTCTCTCCGGCCAGGAGGCGGCTTCCGCTCGCACTGGTTCCATAACGCTTGACGGCTTCGCAAGCAGCGAAGACAGTTTCCGGATGTCCGCTCATACAGAGATAATTGTATGAAGCGAAATTGAGTACTTCGCGTCCGTTCATCAACGACACATCCGTCAATATGCTGTCATGCCGGATGAAATAGGGATTTGCTAAATGGGACATTTCGTCCATTCGTTTCCGGAACGCTTGATAATCGCTCGAATCGGTAAAACAGGTGACAGGGCTGACTTCCGCACCGGTTGAAGGTTCGGAAATATCAACCTGTCCCGTGCGCTTTTGCCAAATCAGTCGCGTGACGTCGTTCACCGTAGAACATTCCCTAAATTCGCGTTCATTGATCATCAAATCGAACGACATCTCTAACCTGCCCAAGAGGTTCAGACTATCTAAGCTGTCTCCGCCCAGATCATCCAGGAAATGTTTGTTGACGCCGATCTGTTCCTTATCTATAGTGAGTACGGCAGCGAAACATCGTACAACCTCATCACGAATAGCATTTATAGCTTCCGTCTCCGAGGAACTTGAGGCTGCCTCCTCATCACTGCTGGCCTGGACGGTGACCTTATTTTCATTAATCAGACCTGATTGCATATCCACTGGTCGCACATCTATCTCTCCTGCCTCTAACCATTCCTTCAGTTTTTGCCTCCTCACCTTAATTCCGTTGGCGAGGGGTAGCGGTTCTGCGGTGACGTAAAGGCGGCGGATACGTTTTAATATCGGTAGTTTCGCGTTACGCGCCGCTATTTCTGCAGCGACATCCGCAATAGCCTGTGGTTCAATGCTGTTTTCAGGAAGCTGGAAGATAAGCGCAATGTCTTCGTATGGCGATCCGTTCCTGAGCGATAAGATACACAACCGCTCCACGCCGGAGACTGTCTCGAACACATCCTCAAGCTCGTCAGGGTATATATTTTCTCCGGATTCATTAATGATCACTTCTTTCAGCCGCCCTTCTATATAAAGACAGCCTTTCTCGATACGCGCAATATC
>Ga0099364_10008132_pt1 | contig 14817 bp, 13 predicted proteins | sample TergutTh196P3_FD_73070 | JGI IMG/M metagenome (GOLD analysis project Ga0099364, IMG submission 73070) | Microcerotermes parvus P3 segment gut microbial communities from Pointe-Noire, Republic of the Congo - Th196 P3 | ecosystem: Host-associated > Arthropoda: Insects > Digestive system > Gut ... | reverse complement strand
ATCATGTTGCACCCCAGGTTGGAACATATTACCTTCTTATTAACTTTACAAACCACCCTGCCCTGCGGGATGCAAGGGTACGCAGAGCTCTTTCCATGGCAATTAACCGTGAAGAACTGCTCAACAATGTTGTAAGAGGCGGTCAGCTCCCTGCATTATCATTGGTTCCGGCAATGGGCGATTATGTACCATCACCTGGAAGTGATTTTAATGTAGCAGAAGCGCAGAGGCTTTTGGCTGAAGCTGGTTATCCCAATGGACAGGGACTTCCCACATTTGAATATATTTACAATACCCTGGATGCTCACAGAATTATCGGTGAGTATATCCAGCAAGCCTGGAGAAATAACCTTGGAGTCAATATCCAGCTCCAGAACATGGAATGGGCATCTTACCTTGATTACAGATCCACCCAGCAATTCCAGATTGCCAGGGCAGGCTGGGTTTCTGACTATATGGATCCCCAGGACCTCTTAAATCTTCTTGTCTCTACCAGCGGTAATAACGATGGTAAATACAACAGCGCAGAATATGACCGCTTAGCCCGTCAAACAGGAACAATTGCCAACAGCCCTGAGCGCACAAGGCTTATGCAGCAGGCAGAAGAAATAGCCATTGCCCGGGATCAGGCTGTAATACCCATCTACTTCTATGTTTCACAGAACATGATCGACTTAAGTATTTGGGAAGGCTGGCGTGTTAATCCAATGGACATTCATAATTATGTCGGCGTAAGAAGACGCTAAGAGACAGGAAATCCACATGGGGCGCTTCGTATTTAGAAGATTTTTAAGCATTATTCCTACGATATTTATCATCATAACGCTTGGATTTTTTATTATACGACTTGCCCCAGGAGGCCCCTTCTCCAGAGAAAAGGCGGTTCCACCAGCAGTGCTTGCTAACTTAATAGCCAAGTACAATATGGACGAACCCCTTTATATGCAGTATCTGCGCTTTATGGGAGGGGTGCTACAAGGAGATCTTGGCCCTTCATTTACAAACAAGGATTTTTCTGTTAACGAGCTTATTGCCGCAGGCCTTCCAAACTCAATGATACTTGGGTTTGTATCCATCGCCATAGCAGTTCTATTGGGTGTAACAGCAGGGGTTATTTCAGCATTAAAGCAAAACTCTGCATTGGATTATTCTGTTATGTCTGTGGCTGTTACAGGTATCTCCATACCAACATTTGTAATCGGGCCTGTGCTTATGCTTGTATTTGCAGTAACGCTAAGATGGCTACCCACCTCAGGCTGGATAGACGGCAGGCATGGTCTTAAAACATTGATACTGCCTGCAATCACACTATCCCTGGCACAATTTGCCTATATAGCCCGTCTTACAAGAGCCAGCATGCTGGAAGTCCTTAGATCAGATTATGTGCGTACTGCACGCGCCAAAGGCCTTTCCATGCCTGTTATAATTTTCAAGCACGCACTAAAAGGCGCATGCCTTCCTGTAGTATCTTATCTTGGGCCTGCAATGGCAGTGCTTATTACAGGCTCTGTAGTTGTAGAAAGGATATTTGCTATACCTGGTCTGGGTATGCATTTTGTACGATCAGCTACAAACCGTGATTATACGATGATCATGGGAACAGTTATTGTTTATTCATTAATACTAATAGCATTAAATTTTATTGTGGATATTATTTACGGGTTTTTGGATCCCCGTATATCATATAAATAGGGCAGGAAAAAATGATATTCGCCCGAAAAAAAGTTGAATCTGCGCTGAATGAATTCAGCCAGACAGTAAAACCCATCTCACTTTACAGGGACGCATGGAAACGTCTTAGAAAAAATAAAATGGCCTTTATAGGGCTTGTGATAGTAATGCTATATTTTATAATCTCCCTTTTAACTCCAATCCTGCCCTTTTACCCATACGAACGCCAGGAAATACGGCACATACATTTACCCCCTTCGTTTGACAGTGCAGGGAATGTAATGCTGCGTACTCGTGAAGCTTATTTTACAAGGCTTATGGAAAGGGAAGGACGCAGCGAATTTACAGAAGCAGAACAGGCAGAGCTAACTGCAATGCGCCTTGACATAGAAACAGACCCTGTGCATAAAAGGGTTTATATTATGGGTACAGATGTTCTTGGACGCGATCTGCTGTCCCGCACAATTTATGGCGGCCGCATTTCACTTGGCATAGGAATCGTAGGAACATTAACAGCCCTTTTAATAGGCATTTTCTATGGTGCAATTGCAGGGTATGCAGGTGGAAGGCTCGACAATCTTATGATGCGTATCGTTGATATAATATACGGCCTGCCCTATATGATGGTTGTAATTGTTTTTATGGCCCTGTTTGGAGGCCGCAATATATACCTTCTTTTTATAGCAATAGCAATGGTTTCCTGGCTTACAATTTCACGTGTTGTGCGGGGACAGATCATAAGTCTTAAAAATTCAGAGTTTATCGAAGCAGCAAGGTCTGTAGGAGCCGGGACTTCAAGGATAATCGCAAAACATCTGCTTCCCAATACGCTTGGGATCATCATAGTTTATTCATCACTTTCTTTACCCAGCTTTATTATGGCAGAGAGTTTTCTGTCATTTTTGGGTCTTGGTGTTTCAGCGCCCATGTCGTCCTGGGGTTCGTTAATCGACGAGGGGGTTAGGGCCATGGAACTATACCCCTGGCTTTTAATTGCCCCTGCAGCAATGATGACGATTTTTCTTTTTGCAATGAACTTTTTGGGTGATGGTTTAAGGGATTCTTTTGATCCCCAGAACAAGAACAGGACATAAAGGAATTATATCGGGGTTTTATATGATTGGGATTTTATATGGTTGAAGAAACTAAAATCGAAGAAACTAAAATCGAAAAAAAAATCGAAAACAAAATTCTCGAAGTAAAAAACCTTAAAACGTATTTTTATACTGACGAAGGCGTTGTCAAGGCAGTTGACAATGTTTCTTTTCAATTACACAAGGGAGAAGTGCTGGGAATAGTCGGTGAATCAGGCTCCGGCAAATCCGTAACAAATCTTTCAATAATGAATCTGGTACAGATGCCCCCCGGTAAAATCATCGGCGGAGAGGTTTTATTCCATGGAGAGGATATTCTTAAAATGACAGAAAAGAAAATCCGCTCCATAAGGGGAAGCAAAATCTCGATGATATTCCAGGACCCCATGACCAGCCTTAACCCCTTTCTGCGTATTTCAACCCAGATGATAGAAACCCTAAAGCTCCATCAAAAACTTTCCGGAAAAGATGCCAGGCAGAGAGCCATAGAACTTTTAACCATGGCAGGAATTCCTGCTGCAGAAGAACGCATAGATAATTATCCGCACCAGTTTTCAGGCGGCATGTGCCAGCGCGTTATGATCGCAATGGGCCTTTCCTGCAATCCGGAAATTCTTATCGCGGATGAGCCTACAAGCGCCCTTGATGTTACCATACAGGCCCAGATTCTTGATATAATGAAGGACCTTACGCAGAAATTCGGCGCGGCCGTTATACTGATAACCCACTCGCTTGGCGTTGTTGCCGGCATGTGCGATACCATTTATGTAATGTACGCGGGCAGGATCGTGGAGCGCGGAAACACCATTGATATTTTTGATAACCCCAAACACCCATATACAAAAGGGCTAATTAAATCCGTGCCGCGCCTTGACAAACAAAACACAGAAAGGCTCTTTTCCATTCCTGGCCAGCCGCCGAATGTGATAGATCTTCCGGCCTGCTGCCCCTTTTTCCCGCGCTGTGCCGAGGCCATGGATATATGCAAAACCCGGTACCCTGACGAAAAGGATTTTGGCAATGGCCATTGCGCTGCCTGCTGGAGGGATTCATGATGAACGGTCTTAACCAGGCAAATACTAACGAAATAAATTTACTTGAAGTAAAGGACCTTTGCATGTATTTTCCTGCCGGCAGTAAAGGTTTTCTAAACCGGGAAAAGCAGTATATTTACGCTGTGGACGGCATTTCATTTTCACTTAAAAAAGGAGAAACCCTTGGCCTTGTAGGGGAATCCGGCTGCGGAAAATCCACTGTTGTCAGGGCTTTGGCCCAGCTTTATACGCCTACGTCAGGTGAAATTTACCTAAAAGGCGAAAACTTAAGCCTTATGAAAAAAAGCGAACTGCTTGAAGCCAGAAGGAATATGCAGATTGTTTTTCAGAACCCCTACGGCTCGCTTAATCCGCGCATGACCACAGGCGACATTATTGCAGAGCCCCTTAAAATATATAAAAAACTCAAGCTCCTTGAAATGAGCAATGAGGAAATAGAATCCAGGGTAGAAAAACTAATGGACCTGGTCGGGCTCCTTAAGTTTTACAAGAACCGTTATCCCCATGAGTTCTCCGGCGGGCAGCGCCAGAGGATAGGCATTGCGCGGGCCCTTGCCCTTAACCCCCGGCTTATACTTGCGGATGAACCCGTATCCGCTTTGGATGTTTCCATTCAGGCGCAAATACTTAACCTGTTTACTGACATTCAGAAGGAGTTTGGTCTTTCGTATTTATTTATTGCGCATGACCTCGCGGTAATCGAATATATCTCCAACAGGGTAGCTGTAATGTATCTGGGTAAAATTGTGGAAGTAAGCGATTCAGGCGATTTGTATAAAAACCCGCTCCATCCCTATACCCAGGCCCTTTTGTCTTCCGCGCCAATACCTGATCCCGGGATTGAGGCAGCGCGCAAACGTATAATACTTACAGGCGATGTACCTTCACCTAACATACAGAGACCCGGCTGTTATTTCCATGACCGCTGCCCGTATAAAATGGATAAATGTAAAACAAGCCAGCCGGTTCTTAAACCATATCAAAATAACGAAAATCACAGCGTAGCGTGTTTTAAGGTAAGTGACTAAAACGTAAATTATTTCACGCAAAGCCGCAAGAGTCTGTAGGAAAAGGTCTCTCACAGCGCTCCAGAGTACACAGCGAATGAGCAACAATCAATTCAATTGTGAATTATGCATTGTGAATTGTTACCCTTCTCCGTGTCCTCTGTGCCTCCGTGAGAGACTATTAAAAAATCGTCAGTCGTCCCGTGCCTGGAGATTCTGCGGGAAACCAGGAAGCAACCTGGCTTCGGCATAAGTAGGCGCAACGCGGATCTGGCCGGAAATTATCTGCCGTTTGATTCTTTCAAGTTCGGCAACAATATCCGGAGTCATGGCAGGATTGGTTGTGGAATAACCTACACCTTCAGCCAGCATATCAAGTACAATTACATCCCCGCGGAAAGCATCGTTCTTTACCGCACTAAGGCCGTAAAGAAGGCTCGTTTCCACACGCTTTAGCATGGAAGTAAGAACCGCAGAGTCAGTCGCAGTATAAAGTCCTTCTTCGTGCTGATCCGAGTCGACTCCGATTGCCCATACGTTTCTTCCGGCTTCGCGGTATTCCTTGGCCTGGGCAATGGTACCATTGCCTGTCCCGCCTGCTGCCGAGTAAATGGCATAGACACCGCTGTCATACCAGTTCATGGCCTGGGTTTTTGCAAGGTCGGGCCTGCCCCAGTCATTTGCATAATAATCAACAAGCTGCGCATTGGGGAATACCGAAAGAATCCCCTGTACATAACCTACGTGGAATTTGGTGATTGTCGCGCCGGGTACGCCGCCTATAAAGCCAAACCTGGGATTGGCAATGTCGTCAGCCCTTGCTTTGAGCGCTGCCGCAACACCGACAAGGTAAGAGCCTTCGTGTTCGGCAAATACTGCCTGGAGCACGTTGTCAAGACCTATCCAGTCAACGTCTACAATCATGTATTTCTGCCCGGGATTCTGGCTGGCTACTGTGGTAAGGGCATCGGCAAATGTAAAACCTGTAACACAGATAAGGTCATAGCCTTCGTCCGTGGCCTGGCGTATATTGGGAATATACATGTCCTGGGTCTGGGCTGTAATTACATCATAAGCGCTGCCCCTAAGGCTTGTGTTATTCCATGTATCTCCGTAAAATTCCAGTATGCCTACCCATGCCGCGGCATTAAACGATTTGTCATCAATGCCGGTAGCATCGGTTAAAAGCCTCATCGTAGGCAAAGCCGAAACGGCAGCGGATCTTTCGGAAGACGGCTGACTGCTTGATTCTCTCCTTTGGCATCCAACCAAAACCAACATCGAAAAAGCCAGAACGGCTAAAACCAATAAAATACGTTTCATAAAACCTCCATATTAATTTATTAAATAATAGCTTTTTTTACTGTTTGAATCAACAACCCAGACAGGTTTTGACCCGCCTGCGCAAGAGCTTTGGGTCATAAGGCTTGGTGATATAGTCTACGGCTCCCAGTGACAGGCCCTTGAACTCATCGTACGGGTCGCTGCGTGATGTCAGAAAAATTACCGGTATGTCTTTGATTTCTTGCTTTGACTTGAGAATCTTTATTGCTTCAAAGCCGCATGTTTCCGGCATATCTATGTCTAAAAGGATTAGGTCGGGTCTGGTATTTTCGAGTATATGGAACATTTTTTCCGCTGAAGGAGCTGTTAATACCGCATAAATTCCCGCCAGTGAGTTTAAGCCTATCTGCAAATTTACCCGGCTGTCGTCTACAAGCAGGATCATTTTTTGATTGGTTGCCATATATTAAACCTGTTTATTATTCTTATGGTATTACCATAAACAATAATATAATGTCAATACAATATTTTATTGATTAATGATACTGCCATATCCTTGTAATATGTGTGATTCCAAAAACTTACGTCAAATTCTCTCCCGAAACATAAGAACTGCCCGTTTGTCATTGCATATAAGCCAGGCCAAACTGGCAGAATATGCGGGGATTTCTGTTCCCCATATGCTGGATATTGAATATTGCAAAACCTGGGTCAGCGACAAAACCTTGTCCGGAATTGCCCGCGCGCTGAATATGGAGGTTTACGAACTGTTAATACCGGAAAAAACTGAAAAAACCACTGAATCAAAACAAGGGAACAGAAATTTACAAAAAACAGCGGAATTGATTAAGGCAAAAAAAAGAGAAATTAAAAAAAACACAGGCGAAGTAATGGATAATCTGATTCTGGATATTATAAAACTGTATGTGGAATAGGCCAAAAATGCACTGCAATAATTTATTCGCGGCACATGAGTTTAATCGCCTGCCTGTAGATATGCGGCATATTCTGCCCCGCATGCCCAGTTTGTTATTTCCGGTTCCTTTATTTTTTTCTCCTTGCGGTAACTGTAAAACGAATTGTCGGAAAAAATTATATGATCCAGAAACCTTATCCCAAGGATATTGGCCGCTGACATAAGGCTTGCCGTAACTTCATCATCTTCCCTTGACGGTATTAGGTCGCCGGAGGGATGGTTATGACAAACGCAGATTGCCGAACAGCGGTCAGATAGGGGATCGGCAAAAACTTCCCTGGGATGGACAATGGTTCTGTTTACAAGGCCGACAGTAACAACCCTGACAGCCATAACTTCATGGCTTCCGTTTAAGGAAACCGACAAAAAACGTTCCTGTTTACGGTTCGCGTAATGCCTTACTATTTTATGTATGTCCTGGGGGTTCCTGATTTTTACGCCCGAAACATCCCAATAACGCCTGCCCAGTTCAAGCATGGCAATGATTGTACATGCCTTGGAGAATCCCAGCCCGCCAAGGCATTTCAGTTCCATGACAGTCGGCATGTCAGGAGAGCGTTCCAGCCGTTCAAGAAGCTCTGCGGCAAGGACATTGACATTTTTTCCCTTGATGCCGGAATTAAGTATAATTGCCAAAAGCTCCTGATCCGATAAGGCTTTGGGGCCTTTTTCCATTAATTTTTCCCTTGGTCTTTCCGAAGCAGGGAGTAAATTAATATCCATGACCGGAATATCTTTATAATTCATCAATGTTAGAATATCCATACATATTATATGGGAACAGGATAAATCCTGCTTTGTATTGCCGATAAATATATATATGATAAAGAAAAAAACACCTTTTTTATTAAGAAAACCGTTTAATGTTGATATTATTTTAATATTTTATGCAGTTTTTATATTAATATTGTTTAATTCCTGCGCAGGAGAGCCGCAGTTTATTCATGAAGAACCCGTGACTGACACGGTTTTGGCAGAACCTTTACCCGCAGAACCTGCCGTAATAGCTGTGATGGAAACACCCGTGATTGAGACAGTTCCTGAAACGCCTTTTTTGGCAGCCGTTCCCGAACCCTCTCCCGAACCTGCCGCTGTAGCGGTGGCTGAAACCCCTCCGGAAAGGTTTATCATTCCGCCCGTTCCTGAATACATATCAGGCAGCGGGCTTGTTCCCGCGGAAATGCTTTCGGAATTTTTACTGTTAAATAACCCCATGGATAAGGATTTCGCTCTTGAATTCGCAAAAATATATATGGAAGAAGCTGCCGCTGAAAATATCAACCATGACATTGCTTTTGCCCAGATGTGCCTTGAAACAGGATTTCTGCGTTTTGGAGGGCTCGTGGAGCCGGAACAGAATAATTTCTGCGGTTTGGGCGCAACCGGACCAGGTCATCCCGGCCTGTGGTTCCCTGATGCCAGAACAGGAGTACGCGCCCATATACAGCATTTGAAGGCTTATGCTTCGGATGAACCCCTTAACCAGGAACTTGTAAATCCCAGATACTTCCTTATCCGCCTTGGTTCTTCCCCGAAAATAAGCGGCCTTGCAGGAACCTGGGCGGCAGATCCGTTATACGCAAGCAAAATAAACGGCATTCTTGAACGCCTTTATGCCTTTTCATTCAGGCGGTAATTTGCTATGGTAATTTTATGCTGGACATAAAAGGAAAAATTTATGAAAGATCATAACATGGCTGTTATAGGTTTTGGCGGCATGGGCAACTGGCACAGGGAGACTATTAATGAAGGTGTCTGGTTATCCGGAAAACTGGAAAGCGAAAGTTTTAAGGGTCTAAAAGTAACAGGCTCATTTGATATAAATGAAAAACGCCAGGCATTTGCAAACGAGAAGGGCCTGTATGCATACAACTCCATGGAAGAACTGCTTCTGGATCAGGCGCTTGACATAATTCTTATAGCAACCCCGAATGAATTCCATAAACCCATAGCAATAAAAGCCATGGAAGCGGGCAAGCATGTGGTATGTGAAAAACCAGCCGCCCTTGGTTCCGCAGAATTGCAGGAGATGATTGACACTTCTGTCAAAACCGGAAAAATATTTGCCGTTCATCAGAACCGGCGCTGGGACGAAGACTACCTGACCGCAAAAAAGATATATGAAGAAAACCTTTTGGGAGAAATCTTCCGCATAGAATCCAGGGTTCATGGTTCAAGGGGCATTCCAGGGGACTGGAGGGGAAATCCCGAATCGGGCGGCGGCATGGTTTATGACTGGGGGGTTCATATTCTGGATCAGGCCCTGCAGATGATTCCAGGCAAGGTAAAAAAAGTTTATGCCGCCACCACCAATGTTATCACCTCCCTGGTTGATGACGGCTTTTATGCGGAATTAACTTTCGATAACGGCCTGCAATATATTGCGGAAGTAGGAACCAGCAATTTTATAACCCTGCCGCGCTGGTATGTCCTTGGACGCAACGGCACTGCCGTTATAGAAGACTTTTCCGGCAAAGGAAAAATGACAAGGATTACGGACTGGAGCAAGAATGACGCAATTCCAATAAGAACGGCATCAGGGCTTACAAAAACCATGGCGCCGCGCACGGAAGAAACCATAAAGGAAGAGAGTCTGCCCTCAGTTGAATCGGATATAAGGGAATTTTACAATAATGTTATTGCGGCAATCGAAGGCAGGGAAGAACTCATAATAAGCCATGAGTCTGTTATGCGAACCATGAAACTCATTGAAACTGTATTCCGATCAGCCAAAAGCGGCCTGCCCGAACAGTTTGAGTAAATAAAAGCTCAATCTTCCAGATTCCCCGTGTCCACAATCCAGCCGCGGGAAAAACGCTGGGCATTTTTCCATATACCATCGCCGGTTTTCTGCGGGACATGATCGCTTAAAGGCACGCCGAACATGGCAAGGCCCCTCATTAAACGCCGCGCGAAATCATCCCCGCCGTTAAATGAAATATTCTGCGGCCTTACCGTCTCTCCCCCTTCGATATTATACTGTTCGGAAACAAGCAGTATATCCAGAAAAGGATAACCAAGGAAACGCGCGTGAAGCGGCAGGCCCGGTGAATCCACAAGAAGCAGAACCGCTTCCCTGCCATTAAAGGTTTGTAAATACAAGCCTTTAATGCCCTGGTCTTCTGCCGGAAAACCCAGTAAACGGCTGCCGCCGGTAACTGCGATATACTGTCCAGGACCGTCAGGTATCATTGCCTGACTGCTGCCGCTTATATTGCGATCGAGGCTCAGCATCCACGCGCCAAGAAACGCTTTTTGTATTTCATCATTGCCGGTTTCCTCGGGAAAAATACCAATATAATCCGGAGTCCCGGCATCTTCAGAAGGAGGGACTTCGGGGATGAATCTGCCGGTTCCGCTTTCATCAATAATAATTACACCCAGATCAAAACGCTGGGCAATGCCGTTATTGTAAAAAAATTCTTCTCCCCTTGGAGAGCCGTATCCTGTATTGCCGTTGGCGCCGCCAATACCAAGACTCATGCCGTAAAAATCAAGTATTGGCCCCTGGACCGTAAAAACCCTTGCCTGTCCTGTCTCTCCTGTAATTTTCATATTATGGACTGCCAAAATAATGGAAGGAAGCCCCCATGAATTCGGCATTGGCTCTGATGTCTGCCAATTTTGCACCCAGCTTACGGGATTATTATCCGGCCAGAAGTGAACCTGATCCCCTCCAAGTATGCCGTCAAGGCTTTGATTACGGAGCAATCCGTCAATATACGCAGCCTGAAAAGCCTCTGACAGGACAAGTCTTTGGCTGTCGCTGAGTATTAATACATATTCCTGATGCTCAGCCAGATTCCCGACCCCCGGAGCAGCATAATACGAAAAATCCTGGGCAGGAAAAAAAGCAAAATCCGGTAAATCACGGTTAATAATGATATTTCCAAAATCAGGCCTTTGTGAATCTTCACGTGTTTCAGGGGTTCTTTGGGGTATTTCAGGAGAGGGAGCCGGCGAAGGCACAGGCTCGGGCCCTTGCGGTCCTGAAGGCGTTCTGCAGGAAGAAAAAAGGCAGAAACCAAGAAAAGCCGTAAAAAACAAGTTTTTGGAAAATGAATTTAAATTCATAATGGAATAATTTTATCATATCTTTTGCATAAATAGTAATATCCGGAAAAATAGCCCAAAACAGCTTAAAATCCGCAATTAATTCCGGTTTATTCATTGACTGATTCGTCAGAGACAAGTATATTATATCTAGATGCCTATAGTAACGAGCCAAAAAATAACCACGCTTTATGAAAAGTATAAAAACATAGATGTCACTTTTTCCAAGGAAATAATCCAGGTTACAGGCCTTTTAACACAGCAGGTTTACCTTAAAAGCGGCAGTGATTTTTGGCCTTGTGTGGTTTTTACTTCGTCATTCCAGGGCGCTAAAATAGTAGCTAATACAAAAACCGGCGTTATACATAAGCTGGAAAAAGCCAATAACATGGCAAGTTTAAGATTCAGTTTCAGAAATCAGGATACGGGAAATCCGGTAACTTTTTTTGTAAACGCCAAATCCGTGGGCACCGCTCCATACGGCGGTTCGGATGACATGGCAATGATCGCCCTGCAGTTTACCCAGCGCCCTCCTGATGATTTGATAGAAATAATGGGCCGCGTCCTTGACGCGAATATCAGCTCCGCGAAACGGAAAGACGAGCGGATCATGATTACTCCCGATACCTTGCGAAGGCTCAATCTTGCCACCAAGGAAAGTGTTGTTTTTATACAAAAAGTTCCAAGACGCTGTATTCTTAAAGACATTTCGTTTTCCGGCGCCAAGCTAATCATGGTAGGGGTGGAAAAATTTCTTTTGGACAAGGATGTATCCATACGCCTTGATTTTCAGGAACCCCAGGAAAGCATTATAATTAACGGAAAATTCATCAGGGCGGAATCCGTAGAAGGGCGCAAGGAACTGATTGCCCTTGCCCTTGTTTTTGACGAAAACCATATACCCATGAATTATAAAATCAGAATTAATGATTTTTTAAGCCAGGTAAGGGCTGATACAAGGGGCAGTGAAGAAATAGTTACGGAGACAAAAGAAGATTCTCCCAAACCGGCAGGCGATAAATCTGCTCCTGCGGATGCCCCCGGCGCGGCAAAGGCTGCCGCCAGTGCGCCGGAAAATGCTCCCGGTACGCCGGAAGATGTTCCGAAAGCCGGCGAGGTTCCGGCAGGCTCCTAATCTTGAAGAACAGAAGAATAATTTTTGTAGAAGTTCCACAGTCCCTTGGAGACGAAATACAATCCCTAACCGGAAAAATTGCCGAAAGTTTCAGGGTAGACCCTTCCATCCCCCTGCCGATAGAACTTGAAACAGACGAAGAATCCGCAGATGACGATAATGCGGACCCAAAAAGCCCGGCGGAAAAACTGGCGGAGCATTTGTCATGGGAAATGATCCTTTCGGGAATGTTACGTGTAATCTCTGCCGGGGAGTATGCTTCTTTTGATTTTGTATCAGACATGGAGATAAAACCCCATTGGCTTAATTATTACCGCCATTTTATCCTTATAATTAAACCGGAAATATACAACGAGTTTACAAGCGCCGCGATTATTAAATCCAGGAACAGGGATTTTGACGCGGCGCTTGAAATAATCACGGCGCTTGAAGGACTCTTTCCCATGTCGCCGGAAGTGCTTCTTAACAAAGCCCTTATTCATGAAGACGCCGCATTGGAACTGGAAAGGAAAGGCAGTGAAATGGAAGCTGCACTGGAATATGACAGAGCCCTTGAAGTATATAAGAAAGCCCTGGATATTGAACCTGTATTGCCTGAGCTTTATTTTAACCTGGGGTTTTTTTATTCAAGGACAAGAAAATTCACGGAATCAAAGGAATATTTTTCAGAATACCTTTTGGTTTCTGAAGACCCTGTAAAAAAAGAAAAAGCGGAAAAAATAATCAGGGACATCGAAAGCCAGGGCCTTGATGATTATAATTATATCCAAAGCCTTGAACTGATACGTCAGGGTAAAGAGGAAAAAGCCCTGCCTTTAATACGTGATTTTATTGAAGAACATCCAAAGGCATGGAACGCGTGGTTTGTTCTGGGATGGGCCCTTCGCAAACTTGGCCGCTGGAAAGACGCGCTTGAATCATTCAGGAAAGCCCTTGATCTGGGAGGGACTACGCTGGATACAAGAAACGAGACAGCCATCTGCCTGATGGAGCTGGGCGATTTTTCCGGGGCAGGAAAAGAACTTGAAACCGCGTTACGCGAAGAACCCGAAAACCTTAAAATAATTTCCAACCTTGGAATGCTGGCAATGAAAAAGGGCGATAAAAAAGAGGCCGCGGGGTTTTTCAGAACCGTGCTTGACATAAACCCAAAGGATCCCATCGCATTGAAATTCTTTGCCGGTCCATAGCAGGGTTGTTAGTCTAGATTAATTCACCCAAAATACCACGGTCCAGAAAAATCTGGGCGGCGCTGATGATCTCTCCTGTTTCCACATTTATTACCCGGCCAAATACAATAACCTGGCTGCTCATGGGGATGATCTGGCCTGTAATGATATACTTGGCGCCAAGCAGACGGCCAAGACGTATAGCGGCGTCTGTGTCCAGAAGCTGTGCGTTTTGCAGGCCCTGTTCAATACGGATCAGGTCAAGGCGTTCACGTTCCACAAGACGCAGCCGGGGATTGCCCGCAAGGATAGAAATTGCGCTCTGATTCAGATAAGAAACCAGGGGCGGATCGCTGCCGTCCCTCAGGGCAAAAGAAGCCAGGGCCGCTACTGGACCTTCGCTAGTTCCCCGCTCGGCGGCAGGTTCCGGAAACGAAAGGCTTATTTCGGCGAACAGAGAGGCTATCCTTGTTTGCAGAATTTCCATGTTTGCGGGTATGGGTCTTGAAACAGGAGGATCGGGAAGTGCCGGAACCTGGCCGCCGGCGGCGAATATGTGTCTTCTGAATAATTCATCATAACGCCTTAAGATTTCAAGTTCTTCCTTAAAAGCTTCGCTGTCATCCAGTCTTAGCCTGGCATTTTCAAGTTCCGCCTGAATGGCCAGGGTCTTTTCAAGACATTCGTTCAGGCTTGAAATGCTGTTTTGTCCATCGTAGTAAAGGTATCCTATTTCCCTTAAAGTTTCTGAAAAATGCAGCATGGTTCCCGAATACAGAAGTTTACCAGAAGAAATACCGTCCACAGGCGCTCCGGCAAGGCTTATGCTCAAACTCTGTTCCGTAACGGGGAGCGGTCTTCCCATTATATCCCTGGCCCTGACCCTTATACTGGCAAGAAGCCTCCCGCTGCTTACGGCTAACGGAGGCAGGCGGTAACGGACAAGGATTGTTTCGTAATCCCCGATATGCAGCCCTGTCATTCGATAAAAGGCACGGTTTCTTTCAACCCTGTTCTGATAGCCCCAAGTTTCAAGAATTTGAACTCCTTCCATAAACTCAAGCTCCATTTGCAGATCCCTTGCAACAAGAACTGCCATGCGCTCAAACTCGGTATCAAAGGTCTTGATCATTTCCTCTCTGCTGCCAAGAAAGCGGGAACTCCCTCCCCCTTCTTCAGCCAGGTTCCTGATAAGTTCAAGATCAAAGCCCACCCCTACCCCAAAGGCGGAAATTGTTATGCCCATTTCCCTGTAGGATTCTGCCATCTGGTAGACTAAGGCTTTTTCCCGCGGCAGGGCAGTTTCGCCCCTGAACTCAAAAGAAGCGACCTCTACCTGACTTGCTCTGCCTGTGCCGGAAACATTTCCTTCA
>Ga0099364_10008131_pt1 | contig 14817 bp, 13 predicted proteins | sample TergutTh196P3_FD_73070 | JGI IMG/M metagenome (GOLD analysis project Ga0099364, IMG submission 73070) | Microcerotermes parvus P3 segment gut microbial communities from Pointe-Noire, Republic of the Congo - Th196 P3 | ecosystem: Host-associated > Arthropoda: Insects > Digestive system > Gut ... | reverse complement strand
GCGTCAAGAAGCGTTAGGTAATTCGCTGACGGCGGCGGCACAGCCGCCGGCTCGGTGCGCCGGAATGACGAAAATTTGCCGTTAACCAAAAAAGATTTAACCGCAAAGGACGCAAAGAACGCAAAGAAGAACACAAAGAAAAAACGACCAATTTGCCCCGTGTAGAGTATCAAAATGACAACCTCATTTTCAACCTCATTTTTCTGACAAAATAACCTCAGTAGCCAAGTATTCCCCTCAACATCAACCTCATTCACCTCTTTCTCCTTATTTTACCGGTACTCCGCGTCAATGTGGTAAATGAGGTTGGTTTTTCAGGGGCGCATCGGCTACTGAGGTAGTTTTGTTATTGGGAATGAGGAGAAAATGAGGTTTTTGACTCTTGGGAACCTCAATAATACAAAATTTCCTTTGCGTTCTTTGCGGTTAAATCCTCTCTTTTAACCGCAAAGGGCGCAAAGGATACGCAAAGTACGCAAAGAGTCGGTCGTTGCGCATTCGGCACGCAACAATATAAAAATTGATTGTTAGAGGTTCCCACAATGTTACCGAATCGACAAACGGGACGACGGACTGACTTTTTCCCGCAATAACGGTACAATAGAAGAACATTGTTATTATCATTTTCATCCTATTGCCGTGCCGAAGCAACTTATCCGTGTCGGACACAGTCCTGACTCCGACGACGCATTCATGTTTTATGCCCTTGCCAACGATAAACTCGATATGGGGCAGTACGAGTTTGTTCACGAACTTGTGGACATCGAAACGCTCAACCGCCGGGCTTTCCACGGCGAACTCGAACTGACCGCTATCAGTGTTCACGCTTACGCCTACTTAAACGACGTGTACGCCCTCTGTAACTGCGGAGCAAGCATGGGAGACAAATACGGTCCCATTTTAATTGAACGTGCGGACCACGTCGCAAGCGACGCGGCTAACATGCGCATTGCCATACCGGGAGAACTCACGACGGCATTTTTAGTGTTGAAACTCTATCTGGCAAAGCAAGGACTTACCAATGTCGACCTCATCAAGGTTCCTTTCGACCAGATTACCGAAGCGGTGCGGGTGGGACAATACGATGCGGGGCTCATCATTCACGAGGGGCAGTTGACATACGAGCAGGAGGGGATGAGTCTCATTGTGGACTTGGGCGTTTGGTGGACGGAGCAGACCGGTTTGCCGCTACCGCTGGGTGCTAATGCGATTCGTCGGGACTTGCCCGGTCAAACGATTACCGATGTGGTGCGTCTGTTGCATCAGAGTATAAAATATGCGCTCGACCATCGGGAGTCGGCACTCGATTATGCGTTGCAGTATGGTCGCGGTTTGCAACGGGACGACGCGGACAAGTTCGTGGGAATGTACGTGAACCATTGGACACTCGACTTCAGCGATGTCGGTCGCCGTGCTGTTCGGGAACTGTTGCAACAGGCTTACGATCACGGGATAGTTCCCAAGCGGGTTGTGCCGGAGTTTATTTTTCCGTAACATTTAGGGTTTTACTACCGGTGCTGTAACATTGAAATTCCCGGAAAGTTTTGGCACACCCGTAGAAAAGGTAGAAAACGCCCCTGCCGTTCCACTGTTGTATCTGGGGAAAATTTTGCTACACTGGTACGAACCCCTGATGGTTAATAACCACTGCGAAGAGACATGACAACAAAACCCCACAATCGGCGGCAGTTCATCAAAAACGCTACCCTCACCGCAGCAGCAGTGTCGATGCCATTCTACGTGCCGGGAAAACTACTCGGCATGAACGGTGCCGTACCCCCCAGCGAACAAGTTATCCTCGGTGCCCTCGGTATCGGCTCCCGCGGAGATTACGTTTTGAATGTCTTCTTGAATCAACCGGATGTCCGATTCCTCTCCATCTGCGATATTCGGAAATCCCGACGAGAAGCCGTCAAACGCAAAGTGGACGAAAAATACGGCAGCAGCGATTGTTCAATGTACCGCGATATGTTCGAATTCTACGAAGCCAATCCGCAAATGGATGCCGTTCTCATTGCGACCGGCGACCGCTGGCACACGATGGCATCCATCGTCGCCGCCAAAGCAGGAAAAGACATCTACTGCGAAAAGCCGCTGTCGCTGACCATTCAAGAGAGTCGGGCGGTCGAACAAGCAGTCAATCGTTACGGACGCATTTTCCAAGCAGGAACGCAACGGCGGAACATCGCCAACTTTCAACTTGCCGCCAAACTTGTTCACGACGGCAAACTCGGAAAACTCCTTGAAGTTCATGCGAACACGTTGAATCCGGCAACGACACACGATTGGTTGCCAGCCCAGCCGGAGCCGCCCAAAGACGAAGTCGATTGGGATCTCTGGCTCGGACCTTGTCCCTGGCGACCTTACAATGAGGCTTACGTTCAGGGCAGATGGCGGAATCATTACGATTTTCACGGCGGCGGAATCCTCGAATGGGGAACGCACACCGTTGACCTTTGTCAGTGGGCAAATCAGTCGGACGATACCGTACCGATTGAATACTGGGCGACCTATAACAATAACGGCGACAAGACTTCTTTGGTGGAAGCACGTTATGCAACCGGCGTAAAACTCGTGATGCGGGACAGCGAGTGGCTCGGACTCGGTTCCTGTTCCGCTCGGTATGTCGGCGAAGAGGGCTGGATCGAAACCGGCGACTCGGGGCGTACCGAAGTTTCGTCGGACGCTCTTCGGAGGGAATTAAAGTATTCCGTCGGAGGTTATCCTGCCGACAATCATGTTCGGGAATTTCTCGATAGCGTTAAGTCCCGCAGGAAGCCTTCTTCGCATGCGGATGTTGCGGCGATGGCGCACATTGCTTCGCATTGTGCGAAGATCGTTTGGGATTTGAGTCCGGCGAAGAAGTCGGCTTCGGAAGAAGCACTCGTGTTGAAGTTTGATCCGGCGACGGAAACGTTCACCGGCGCAGGTTCCGAAGTCGATGCTGCCAACCGCCTGCGCAGCCGGGCGATGCGCTCGCCATGGCGATGCTGATGCGAGAAGTTAGGAGTCATATGGATTTAGAAGCAATCATTCTCCCCGGTGTTGAACCGGTGCGTCCTGTTATCATTGCCGGTCCGTGCAGTGCGGAAACGGAAGAGCAGGTTCTCGCTACTGCCCACGCCGTCGCCGCTCAAGGAGTGAAAATCTTCCGCTCCGGCGTTTGGAAGCCCCGAACAAAGCCGGGAGGGTTTGAAGGTGTCGGCACCGCCGGACTCCATTGGCTTAAACGAGTCAAACAGGAAACCGGTATGTTCGTAACCACCGAAGTTGCGAACAAAGATCACGTTGCCGAAGCCCTGCGTGCAGGAATCGATATACTCTGGATAGGGGCACGCACGTCGGTCAACCCTTTTGCCGTTCAGGAAATTGCCGAAGCACTGCGAGGAGTCGATGTTCCCGTCTTGGTTAAGAATCCGATCAATCCCGACTTGGAACTTTGGATTGGAGCGATTGAGCGGCTTTACGCCGTTGGTATTCGGCGGATCGGAGCGATTCATCGCGGGTTCAGTTCTTACGATAGAAAGACGTACCGCAATCCGCCGATGTGGTACATTCCGATAGAGTTGCGCCGCCGGATTCCTCACTTGCTGATGTTTTGCGATCCGAGTCATATTGCGGGTAAACGGGAAAAGATTGCGTCTCTTTCCCAGCAGGCGATGGATTTACAATTCGATGGTCTGGTCATTGAAACTCATTTTCGTCCCGAAGAGGCGTGGAGCGATTCAGCCCAGCAGATTACGCCGGAAATCCTTGAACAACTTTTGAGTCGCCTTGTGATTCGGAGTGCTGACCACCTTTCGCAACATCTCTTGGAATTGCGTTACCGAATGGATCAGATCGACGAAGGTTTATTGGATCTTCTTGCTCGGCGGATGCAGTTATCGAACGAACTGGGAGAATACAAAAAGACGCACGACATGCCGATTCTGCAAACGACGCGGTACAGTGAAATTATCGAACGCCGCACCGAATTCGGCGAAGCACTCGATTTAGATCCCGATTTCGTGAGAAAAATTATGAAAGACATTCACGAAGAATCGATCCGGCGGCAGTTGACCGTTATGGATCAGGAGGAACAGACAGTCCGTTAACATGAAACAGCGGGCGCACCGCTCTGTCCTACTTCAATTCGGGACGAATGGTCAACAAAAACTCGACGAGTAGGTCGAGTTCTTCCTCGGTTCCGCACCACGGAGGCATTGACAACACCGGTACGTCCAAGTGCCGAATCGTTTCGGTAATGCGTTCTTTGCTCTTGCCGTACAGCAATGGACCCACTGCGGACATGCCGTAATCAAGAGCATGGCAGTTGTTGCAATGGTACATAAACACCATTCCGCCGCGCTCCAAGTCCTCCGTCGGAATAACCAAAAGAGCAGGATCAGACGGCTGCAAAAAGCCTTTCTCCTGTCTGACTTCAACTTCGTGAGCGTAAATCTGATTGCCCAAAATCACCTGATCGACAATCCACGGCTTACGAACCGCCTCTCTCGTAAATTCGATGGTCGCAAGAGCGGTCAGACTCAATACGAAAAGCGAAACGGCAAAACCGAGGTTAATCGACTTCGGATTCATAATCGGTCCGAAGACGATCAGCAACGTAACAAATCCACTGATACCGAAAAAGAGGGCAACCAACACATTCATAAGAACGGAACGCTCTAAGACGATGAATGCCGTGGGGGAAAGCACCGCAAACGACCACGCAACACCGATGATGATCGTGATGATTCCAAAGAGTAGGGGACGTGCCATCCGTCGGACTACTTTTTCAAATAGAGGATTGTTAGGGTCGTTCCGATAGACCCAGGCGGCGTGCAGGAACACGTACATTCCTGCGAGCAGAATTGCTCCTCCGGTTCGAGCAAGTGTTTGCGGCAGAAATTGCACGTTGAAAAAGGCGTGCCAAAAGTTTCCTGTTTCCGACCAGTTGCCGAAGAGGCCTCGTGAGTCAAGCATAAAGGCGGTAATGCCGGTGATGAGCACGAGACTTATCCAAGCGGCGATTCCGTAAATCCAAGCGATCACGATGTGTGTTTTTTCCGGCATCTTCCTCCAGAAGTAGTACATAATGAAGGCGGCGACGATTTCCACGATAAAGAATACCCATTCGATAGCCCAGCCGAAGACGAATGTTCGGATCAGTGCTTCGGTGGCGAGCGGAGATGCTAGGGCGATCGTCCACCAGATTCCTACGCCGGTGATGGCACCGAAGGCGACGGTGAGCAGAACGAAAAATCGTGCGTGTTTGCACCAGTAGTCTCGGTAGGCTTTGTCTTTGGTTTTAATGGCAAACTGATTTTCGATAGCGATTAGGATTCCTCCTCCGACGGCGTAGTGTGCGACGAAGACGTGAAAGAGGGCGATGAACGCAATGAGCATCGGAGCCGTCGCGCCGGGAACGTACCACCAAGGATAGTGCATTGCAAGTTTGGATTGTCCAGTGGAAAAAGAACCGTCCCCATTCTAGCAAGTGGGAAGGAATGTTGCCAGTCCGCCAGCGCGGTAACGGCGCAATCTATCGATTGCGGTTCTGTTGACTATCACAACACGCAATTACACTGCCCTATTGCGGCTTGCATATCAAGCGTGTCAAACATGTTACCCGTTTCAAGGCAAAGCCCTATTTCCAAGTCGGGACGAATACGTTTTGCCGTTTGTATCAAATGCCGATAACCTTGTTCACGAAGTTTTTCAGGATAACGCATTCGTCCATCTTCCGTCTTGATACGTTGCATATTTTCGGCAATCACATTCGTAGAGCCAAGTTTGCGATTCATTAACCGATGCGCCGCTTGATACGAACAGATTGCCCCAATCGTCAATCGTTGAATAGGAACCGCTGCTAATAATTGCACCAAAAATTTTGCATAAACGTTAAGCCAACCCTCGACAGGAATCAGCGGCATCAACACTGCTCGTAGGGGATAACCGGCATCTGCACATCGCTTCATTGCACGAAGTCTATCAACAATAGACGGTGTATTCGGCTCAAATTGCGATGAAATACTTGGCGGTTGAAGCGTCCATGACAAAACAGTATGTCCCTTGTGATCAAGGTCAAGTAAATTTTCGACATCAGTGGATTTCGTTAATAATACCTGTCTTGCAAGGGGATGTTCGGCAAAGAAAGGTATCAACTGCCGCGAGTATCCTGTGAGAGGATCAAGAGCAAGTCCATCCTGTAATTTGCCGTGATAAAATGCCGTCGGCTGGGCGAGTTTCCGTGCGTGTTTATCGACTGCCTGCAAAACTTCGTCTATGTTTGTAAAAATCTTGACGGACGGCGAAAACTTTACGCCCGGCGTACCAGCAAGATAACAATAGGTACAACCGTAGGGACAAAAACCGTACAACGAAAAGTGCCAATAGTTCGGACAAGTATTTCCCTCTTCGGTACTCAAGCGTACAGCACTGCGATGTTCACCAATCACAAGCGTTTGTTTGCCGGCAACGTGTTGATGGTATGGTGTTGACTCATCGATTAAAATTTTTGGATGGGAAGTATCTGAGCAATCCTCTGGCGGAATGTTCGGATAGAGTGCTAGAATGTTTTCGGTCAACTTGCGGCTGTATGTTGTTCGGTTCCAACCTCTGGCAAGTACGATTCGTGTCGGTTCAAAACAATCAACCCGCCTTGGTTGGTAGGTGTTGTCCGTTAAACTGAGCAAAGTATCTGACGGCGTGAGGGGAGAAAACATTCTGACTCTAATCCTACTCTTTTTTAGCACACATGCAAGAACATGTGCCAGCAGTAGGTGTGCAAGATTTGCTTTTGGCGACAAATGCCGAGTCGATTTTTTGACGGCGTTTTTGCAAGCAGTGCTGGAACTGCCTGTCGAGGAGTACAAGAAGGTTACGATTTGATATATTCGAAGCCGCTCTGCAAGACCGAAAAACAGCCTACAAAAGACGCACGCACCCCATTCGCCTATGCACATTTGACTATCTCCGTGCTTGATAAACAAGGGGGCATGCCTCCCTGTTATTTCTCTAGATTCCCGTTTTCACGGGAATGACGAGGGTAAGCAACAGGTCTAGCAATTTCACTCTTCAGTTAATTCGCTGTCTGATGTACGTTGCTCTTACGACATCTTGTTCGGCTGGCGATAACTGCGTACCGCGTATCTTTTGAAGATGCGCCGGTTGCGTGTGCAACAGCAGTAAATTGATCGTGGTCATGTCGAATCCTTTCAACAATCCCGAATGAATACCGAGGCGAATATTCGACAGATGAAGCATCGCTTCCACGTCGCTGATCGTTTGGGCGGTACGCAATACGCCTGCCGCTCGACTGCATCGGTCGAGGATGATCTCTCGGCGGTTGTTGATAAGGAAATTACGCGCCTGCCGCTCGTAAGCCACAATCTGCGGCACCAAATTAGTCATTTTGGCAAGCAATTCCTCTTCGCTTTTGCCCAAAGTGATTCGATTACTAATCTGGAAAAAGTCTCCATGCGCCCGAGTGCCTTCGCCATAGAAGCCGCGAATGATTAAGTTTTTCTTCTGCAAAGACCGAGCGACTTTGTCCATTTCTCCTGTAACAACCAACGCAGGAAGATGCAACAACGCCGTAATTCTCATTCCCGTCCCGGCATTCGTAACGCTGGAAGCCAGAAAACCATATTTTTCGTGAAAAACATAGTCAAGTTTTTCGCCAAGTTGGTCATCGAGTTCGTTGACCCGCTCCCAAACGTTTCGGGGAGCCAGTCCGCTCTCGGCGGCATGAATTTGAATGTGATCCTCGTCGTTGACGGTCAGCCCGAACCGTTCCCGTCGATCAATGAGAGCAGCGTGGGTTCGTTCCGAGAGAAGAAGTTCCCGCGAGATAAGATGCCTCTCTAGCAGATATTCTCTGTCTAACGCGGAGAGCGTTTGGATATCGGCAAAATAGTAGTCTTTTTCGGAAAAAATCTCTGCGGCGGCTTGCCGGACAGAATTCTGTACCAAACGCCGATCTTGTTCCGTCGCTCGAATCGGGAAGGGATAGCCCACGAGATTGCGTGCAAGTTGAATCCGGCAGGCGATAACAATGTCATTTTCTTCGCCTTCACCGAGGAGCCAAGGGCAGGTTTGTGTAAGCAGATCGTCCAAGTTCATAGCATAAGTACAACGCATCCGAGCATTGTGTTGCCATTGTATTTTGAAAGAGGAAAAAAGTAAAGGGTATTCAGGTACGGATAGCGTCCCATTTCAGCGAGTTGCCTAATGGAACGAAGAAATTGCATGCGAAGCGATGTCCCAGTTGCAGAGCGTTCGTAAAAAGACACATCTCGTTTACCTTATTTTTGCACGCAACCGCCTATCGTTTGCGATGCTTCTCCGCAAACTTCCGGCTTGCCTGTTGCAGGAACTCCCGCTCCTCCGCGGAGAGTCCTGCTTCACCTACGTCGCCGTAGCGTTGAAGGACTTCGTCAAGCCGACGACTGAATTCGTCGTCCGGCATCGTCTCTTCCGGTGTGTGAATCCGCAAATGCGTTTTATGCTTGGGAGCGGACGGCGGAGAAGATTCCAGCCAGCCCGTCAATGTCATGCCTCCTTTGAGAAAAAGAAAATAGTACAGCGTTCCGCAAGCAGCACCGGCAAGGTGAACAGAGTAGGCAATCCCGCCGTCCAAGCCGCCTGCGGCTCCCGTTGCATCCACAACAACAATGAGAAGTCCGATTGCCCACATCGGCAACGGCAAAATTCCCCAGAGCAAGAGCGTTTTTTTCGGATACAACCATGCATACAAGATAATCACGCCGCAAACACCGCCGGAAGCACCCAACACACCGGCTCTCGGCACGTTCGAGTTGATGAACACAAAAACGATACCGCCGATGATGATCGTCAAAAGATAAAACGCAGTGAATTCGAGTCTTCCGAGTCGGCTTTCCACGTTTTCGCCGCGAATGAATCCGAAGCCGCCCGGACCAATGCCGAGCATCATTCCGTAACCGAACATGAGGAGTCCGATCATGTTGAATAAAATGTGCCATAAATCATTGGGGCTATGAACGAATCCGTAAGTCAAAAATTTGTAACTCGATAGCAGTCCGATGTCAGCGACCCTCAACGTAAGCGAATCGGTAAGACCGGTAAGGAACAAGCCGTTGGCGAGCCAGAGGGCGATGTTGATAAAAATGAGGGTAACAACTGCCGACCTGCCGCCTTTTCGGCGTTTGGGGCGTTTTTTGCCGCTGGAATAATTGCTTTGTGTGTAGTCCCGATCTCTTAACCCCATTTTGTTGACAAATCGTGTATTACTCTTCGCTTCATTATAACCGATGGTGCGGATTTCTATCACGGAGGGCGAGAGACAGATCGCTACTTCCTATTGGGGATTGCTGATACGTAACCCGATTTACTTGGCATTAGCGGATAGAAAATTCGCCATAAAACGAGCAGAAATGCTCTTAGTAGCCGAGGCGGGACTCGAACCCGCACAACCTTACGGTTAGGGGATTTTAAATCCCCAGCGTCTGCCATTCCGCCACTCGGCTGTAGTGCGCCTCACAAGTGAGGCGGCTAACTAAATCGAACGGTGTGCCAAACCGTAACCCTCATACAACGGAACGGAACCGCCATATGCATCCTCCATTTCTAAATCGTACCCTCCACCGCCGATGTAACGGTCATTTTGAAGCGTCAACGACTGCATCCAACGCTGACGATAATCGTAAGCAACAAATGCCATACACACCAAACCAATTGCCATGATGAGTGCCGCAATAATCAACACGGTGTAGCCCAGCGGATCCGTCGCCTTCGCTTCCGAGTTCGCCGAACCTGGTTGAGCCGGTTTTTGATTTGGATTTGCCGGTAATATCTCCGGCAATTCCGGCGAGTCCGTACTTCCTGTCAAAAGCGGATTGATTTCTGCGTCGACGGGTCCCCGCGCAACGGGCGGTTGCGCGTCTAAAATTCCTGCCACTCCCTCCATTGTTCCGCCTTGTCCCCGAATGACCGGCGGTACCTCCTCTGCTGGCGGAGGATACTGCTTCGGAAAGACCGGAACAAGCGGTTGCGGAAGGGAGAGCACTCCGTCCGTGTGTCTTTCGACCGTGTAAGGCACGGGAGCGTTCATCCATTCGCCAATTTGGAGCGGTGCAGACTCTTCCACTGCTTGCGGAGCGTCCTGTCCCGGAAAAATCGGTACAAGCGACGTGAGCGGCGGTTCCACCGCATAAACGGCAACGGTCAAGAACGCAAAAAGGGAAACGAACAACGATTTCATCGGACGGACTTTCCAAAAAGAGACCAACGATACAACCAGTATAACAATAATTCTCCGCAAAATCAATAGTTCAGAAAAAAGGAAAATATAGTCTGCCAGTCTGTTGATAAGTTTTTCCATCAGAGCCGTGACCGGAAGGTCGCGGTAGCGGCGGCGCAGCCTTCCGGCTGCGGCTCTGATGATTTTTACCGTCGGACAGTTCGCTGCGATTCATTAAGACGTTCTGCCAGATTGACGATTCGAGCATCGCTGTCCCGCTTGCCTCGATCAATCAGAAGCCGTTGCAACACCGGATCGGTCGTCGTTGCCAAAAAAGATGCCGCCCGATGACGCACTTCGTTATTCGGATCACTGAGCAACACCGTTAGCCACACCGAAGGTTGCACATTCGCCGTGTGCGGCAACATTGCCACGATCTCCTGTCGAACCGCCGGAATCGGATGATAAAGCCGCCATGCTAAATTCAAATGCGCTTCTTGAAAACCATCTCGCGAAGTCAACGTCCTTCGGGCAGATTCAATGTACGCCGGTCTAGGATGATGTAAAAGTTGCATCAGTTGCGTCGTCGGCAAATTAGGAACACGATCCAGCGGCGTGTCTTGAAGTTCCGGCGAAAGAAAGTTGTCCGAACCGAAAGTTCCACTCGACTCAGACTGTTTTTGATTACGGTACTCTTCCGAAATATCAATGGGCGAAATGTCGAAAGTTTGAGCCGATTCAAAATCGTCCGGCGAAAAATTCCGGGCAATATGCTGCTCTATTTCGGCGGCAAAAGCAGAAGGCGAAGCGAAACTTGCTATTCCGAACATTTCCCTATCATCAGGAAGTCGAGGATTGTCGCGACTTTCTGCCGGACGATTCTGTTGCGATCTCTGATACGCCAAAAGACGATCCGCTCTCGGCACCGAGAAAGGATTGATATTGTCAGCGTCGGCAAGGAATGTTTCACTTCTTTCCTGTCGGACAGAAGTCGGCATAAAAGGTTGACCATTGGAAGCAAGAAGTACCGGCTGTCGGGCGCGCTGATGCAGCGAGGCGACCGTGTCTTTCGGCGGTTCAAAGGCTTTGTCCGATGGTTCGATTCTTCTCCGCCGCATACTTTCCAGTTGGGAAAGAATCTGTCCGCAGTGGGCAATCATTTGTTGGCGGTCGGCGGTCGATTCCGACGAGGCGGCGATGGAGCGGACTTGCATCATTTGATCGACAAACCGCATCGCTTCGGCTTGAGCGGCTGGAGAGAAGTGATGGCACGCTTGCAAAAGTGCCTCTGAAAAAATGCGGAAATGGTGTTCCCTCCGTTCAGATTCCTGCCAGCGGTCGAACTCATGCTGCAAAACGTAGAGGCAAGTGGAGAATATGACTTCTCGATTTGATGTGAGTCCTTTGACCAAGCCGGGTACGCCGGGGTCTCCCATTTGAACGAGGACTCTGATCAATCGGGGAATTTCCGCTTCGTCGCAAGTTTCAAACTGTTCGGCGTAAAACAGAGCAAGTTGTTCAGGAGTCTTTTGAATTTGCAAGACGGCGAGGAGAGCAATGAGCAGCGTCATCGGCACAACGAGTCCCCAGGGGGAAAGGAGAAACTGGTTCAGCAGTTGCCAAGACAGGGACAACGGCGCAAACAAAATGACTCCGAGTGTTTTGAAAACTGTTCTCTGCCGATTCATAAAGGAAGGATAGAGTTTCAAAGCGATTGAGTCAAGATTGCTTTTCGGCTTTGGCGGCTTCATCGCATCAATCCTATTTCCCCATTTCCCGTAGGAGAATTTTAATGTCGTCCCAGGTATCCTTCTTCGCCGCCGGATTCCGCAACAGATACGCCGGATGGTATGTACAAACCACCTTGATACCGTTGTAATCCCAAACTCTGCCGCGTAATGCGCCAATCGTTTGCTCCGAAGCAAGCAAATTCTTCGCCGCCACCGCACCAAGACAACAGATAAACTTCGGTTTGATAATTTCCAATGTCCGATCCAAAAACGGTCGGCAATGCGCCGCCTCGTCCGGCATCGGATTGCGGTTGCCCGGCGGTCGGCAACGCAAAATGTTGCAAATATAGACATCCTCTCGCCGCATCTGCATCCCCTTTACAATAATGTCAGTCAAGAGTTGTCCCGCCCGACCCACGAAAGGTTCACCTTGCTCATCTTCGTCCATGCCGGGGGCTTCGCCGATAAAGACCAATGACGAATCAGGATTGCCTACTCCGAAAACCGTCTGCGTCCGACTCTCCGCCAAGTCTTTGCACAAAGTACACAGAGCGACCTCTTCGGCAAGATAGCGCAGTTGCTCCGCTTTGGGGAGATGCCGGTAGTCCGTATTTAGCCGGTACTCCGTTGGTTTTTCCGTTGGAGCCGGAGTACCGGCTAAATGGGTTGGTCGTTCCCCTTCGTTGTGCTTCTGGCTTTCATCTTTGGAAACTTCTTGCGCAGGCGGAGCCGCAAGCCGCACCGGCTTTTTCAATTCCGCCACGCCGGCAAGCCGCATGATGTCCAGATAGTCCAGTATTCCTTCGTGCATCATTGTATCACTTAAAAATTTCCGCCAGTTTGGCTTGCAGCCGCTCTCCTCGGGCATTCGTCATGATGATTTTGCCTTCTTTGTCTGTCAAGACCATCGTTGGAACGCCGTCAACAACATAATGAGTTCCAAACTCCGGGTGTTTCGCCCGCTTCGACAGTTCCTCCGATAGGATGATCCAAGGCAACTTTTTCTCTTCGACGTAATCTTTGACCGTCGCGACGGGATCCACTTCTCGTTGCCACACATAGACCGACACGATTTCAAACCCCTTGTCGTGGTACTTTTCGTAGGCTTCCAACATGCCCGGCATCTCCATCTGACAAGGACCGCACCACGTTGCCGTGAATTGTATCAGAACGTATTTTATGTCCTTTACGTCGTTCTTTTTCCGAAGTTCTTCCCAGTCGAATTCCTTGTCGTCCAGAGTTCTGCCGTAGAGTTTCGGATCGCTGCCGACGGTAAGGCGGAGCAATCCTTCGAACACATCGAGCAGTTCTGTTTTTCTTTCCGCCGACAACGTACACTCCGGCGATTGCACGAATGTGATCAACTCTCTGATGAACTGTTCAGGCGGAACGTTGTTTCGTTCGGCAATATCAACGAGTCCCAGCGACCTAATGTTCGCAACGGTGAGGTCTTTTTGATTAACCCATGCTTTCAATTCGGACTTGAATTCATTGAATGTGGCGGGGGAAGATTCTCTTCCCATTGCCCTTATCGCGACCGAGCGGAGTTGTCCGAATCGGTACGTTGCCGCAAAGTTTCTTGCGTTGGCTTCTTCGTGGGCGGCGAGTTCGTCGAGGTATGCGTCACATTTTTCTTTTGCTCCTTCGACTTCTGCGGTGATTTGCTGTTGCAGGGCTTGGAGTTTCATGTTGTAGCCGCTTCTTTTTTCCATATCGTTTTGTGCGACTTCTAGCAGTTTTTCACTGGCAGGCAACAAGAGGTTGGCAAGAGCGAGGGCATCTTCTTTTACGGAGGCGGAGGGGGTGAGTTTGCCTCTTTCTTGTTGCATATAGGCGGCAACATCGGCGAAGGTTTTGGCTTCGTCCAGTTTCAAGTCCTGTGCCCAGACCGATGCGGAGAGGGAAAAGCAAAGGATAACAGCAAGGCAATTTCGGAAGGTCATGGAAGATTCTCCTGTGAAAAGGACTTCGTCATTCTAGCATTGTTTCGGAGTGGTTTCAAGTTAACCAGTCCGTTGACAAGTTTCAGTTTGGAGCAGACAGGTCGGCAACCGACCGCTGGTCGGTTGCGTCGGCGATAGCCGACTGGATAGCATGCAGGTTGTACTGAAAGAGCGGAAGTTGTGTGCTGCAACGAATAAGCCCAATATGCGGACTATTGCGATTCAATCAACGCCATAATCGTAAAATGGCAGTTATTTGCCAGAGAATTTCTTGCCTTCGACAAAGCGTGTAATATATTGCACCAACGGTTTTTTAGACAGCAGTTCAGAATCGGCACCTCATTATGAAAGTATTCATTCTTTATCCGCCTATTTCGGCACTGGAACGGCATAACAACATTCCTTCGTATCGCGGCATCAACAATCTAATGATTCCGCCGGGAATTTTTTATCTTGCCGCCTTCTTGCGGGAGCATGGACACACCGTTGAAGTCGTCGATGCCGAAGCCAGAAATCTGGATGTGGATAACATTCTCGATATGATTGCCCAATTCGTTCCAGATGTTCTTGGAATCAGTGCTACAACAGTCGTTTTTCATCGTGCGGTTGAGATAGCGGAAAGAGTAAAGGAAGCCTTTCCACAGATTACGTTAGTCATTGGAGGAGCGCACGTATCAGCAATCCCTCAACAGGCTCTTGAGACCTCGCCATTCCCAATAGGGGTCATAGGCGAAGGAGAAATCACTTTCCTTGAATTACTGGCAGCACTTAAGGACGGCACTAACCTTGCAAACGTTCAAGGCATTGTTTTCAAAATAGGTAAGGGGGGGGACAGGTCTGACGCATCGAATTTCTCACGTCCTCTATTTTTAGGTGTCTTCGTGAGTTAAAAAGCGTTTTTTACTCACGGAGGAGACATGAAGAACAACACCCCCTCGACCAA
>Ga0099364_10008130_pt1 | contig 14818 bp, 11 predicted proteins | sample TergutTh196P3_FD_73070 | JGI IMG/M metagenome (GOLD analysis project Ga0099364, IMG submission 73070) | Microcerotermes parvus P3 segment gut microbial communities from Pointe-Noire, Republic of the Congo - Th196 P3 | ecosystem: Host-associated > Arthropoda: Insects > Digestive system > Gut ... | reverse complement strand
AGAAACGGGCTTGAAACGGTTGGCGACAATTTCTACGTCCAGACGTCTGCGTCTGGAGAACCCCTTCCCGATGACGAATACGGGAGGCCAAGCATAATTCGGCAGGGCTATCTTGAAATGTCCAACGTAAACATAGCGGACGAGATGGTCAACCTAATAGTCGCACAGAGGGCATACGAGACCAATTCAAAATGCATCACTACGTCAGATGATATGCTGGGGATAGCAAACAGCCTAAAGAGGTAGCCATTTGGTTTCATGGTGCCTTATGTGAATATGATTGTGGAAGGTGGCCATATGGTTTTGTGGCGCCTTGCGTGAATATGACTATGAAAGGCAGCAATTTGGTTTCATGGTACCTTATGTGAAAATAATTGTGAAAGGTGATTCAATGTCTATTAATGGATTGAGCTTATCGGCTCCTGTAATTCCATCATCAATAGTTGCACCATCACCAATAGCCCCATCAATGTCGAATGAGCTGTTGAGGGCTCAGCACATGGTAAATAGCGGGACGGACGGCGATTTCGAGAGCATGCTCGTATCAGCATTAAATGAGAAGGACGAGGAAAAGCTCAAGGATGCGTGCACACAATTTGAAGAATTGATGATCGGTATGATATACAAACAAATGAAAGCAACAGTCATTAGGGCCAACGAAGAGGAAAAAGACCCGGGAAGAGACATATACGAACAATGGCAAGACGACGCGTTAGTCAAGGAAATGGCAAAGAATGGTTCATTCGGGTTGGCTGACATGATGTTCAGACAGTTGACAAAGCACATGAAAAACGAGTATATTCTTAATGAGGAATGAATTACATGAGGAATTAATTGCATAAGTAATGAATTACATAAGTAATGAATTACATAAGTAATGAATTACATAAGTAATAAATTACACAGCAAAAGTATGCGTTTCTCATTATAATAAGAGCGAATCACGTTGTATTTGCGAGGTTTACAACACGAAAGATAATTATTTGAAAGGAGATTTACACATGAAGAAGTTTATTTGTCAGATTTGCGGCTATGTTCACGAGGGCCAGGATGCGCCCGATTTTTGCCCGCAATGCAAAGCCCCAAAGGAAAAGTTTGAGGAGAAGGCAGAAGGAAAGCTTGACTGGGCTGACGAGCATAGGATCGGAATCGCCAAGGATGTTGACCCGGAGGTTTTAGAAGGATTAAGGGCCAACTTCCAAGGGGAATGCATTGAAGTCTGCATGTACCTCGCCATGAGCAGACAAGCCGACAGGGAAGGGCTGGCGGAAGTTGCAGAAGCGTATAAGCGCATTGCTTTCGAAGAAGCCGAACACGCTTCAAGGTTTGCTGAATTGCTGGGGGAAGTCGTGCATGCTGACACTAAGAAGAACCTCCAACTAAGGGTCGAAGCAGAATATGGCGCCACAAAAGGCAAAAAGGAGATTGCCACTAGGGCTAAACAGCTCGGTTATGACGCAATTCATGATACCGTGCATGAAATGTGCAAAGACGAAGCAAGGCATGGCTGTGCGTTCCAAGGGCTGCTCGAAAGGTACTTTGGTTGCTGATCTCCCAATATTGAATTTGGTGTTTACACCATTATCGTCGAATTTTTTAGTTTTTGCCAATATAATCGGGCGGATATTGAATCCGCCCCTACGCATGCCTGTGTTTGGCTGTTGAATCGTTGTTTTTTGAAGAATTGCATCGGGCGGATATTGAAAAATTACACCGGGCGGATATTGAATCCGCCCCTACGCATGCCTGTGCTTGGCTGTTGAATCGTTGTTTTTTGAAGAATTGCATCGGGCGGATATTGAATCCGCCCCTACTTTGTTGAAACATTTTGGGTTCTTGTAGATAATACTAAAGCCTGCCCCATACATATTTGGGGCATTTATTTTTTTTAGGGGGAACTTATTGTGATTGAACTAGTCTAATGAATTATATGTAACAATGGTGTATGTGGCAACAGTGTATGTGGCAACGGTGTATGTGGCAACGGTGTATGTGGCAACGGTGTATGCGGCAACGGTGTGTTTAACAACAAAAAATTATATCTGTTTGCGGAATATGGAGGTTTGTGATGAATGGAAAACATGTAGCATTGATTAAAGGAATTATCGCAGTCATTACACTCGGAATACTGACAGCCGTAGCTTCAGCTGCTTCCCTCTCGGGCATGAGCGCAGGCTGGGATACCGGCAAGAGCTCTGGTTTGGGTACGGCTACGGGTTTGGGTACGGCTACGGGTTCGGGCGCGGCTACGGGTTCGGTCGCGGCTATGGGTTTGGGCGCGGCTATGGGTTTGGGCTCAAATCTGGACGCCGATTCAAGTGCCGGTTCAAGCGCAGATTCCAGACTAGGCACGGGTGCCGTATCGCGTGCTGGGGCATTCGCAAGCACGGGTACGGGGGGCGGCTCGGGCACAGGTACAGGAGGTGGCTCAGGCACTGGTGCGGGAGGTGGCTCAGGCACTGGTGCGGGGAGCGGCTCAGGCACGGGTGCGGGTGACGGCACAAGTGCGTATTTTGGCGGAAACGTCCCCACGGTAGATGAATTAAAAGAATCCGTTAAAGATGCACTAGTGTTGCTAATAAACAGTTCAAGGACTTTAGCCAACGGCAAGGAAACCGACCTTGTTCCAAAATACCCGGCTTTAACCGCATACTTGAAAGAGTCGACGACATATGTCCCAATCCAATTATTGGAAGGGGCGTTCAATGTTACATCATCCCTCAGCCCCTCCACAATCGAATTGTCAGTAAGCAGCGGGGGCAAGATTATCGCGGTATTTTCAGAAGGCGAATACGATGTCGCTTACAGCGGTTCGGATGAAATCTACTATGTGCCGCTAAGAAAGACTGTAGAAGCACTGGGCAAAAAGATCTTCTATAACAGCGGGCTCATAGCGGTAGGTGAAAACTTGGAGTCATTTGAAGCCATCAATGACCCCCTGGCGATAAAAAGCCTAAAGCTATCCCTCTCAGGCGCAGTGATCGTTGGAACGGAAGAGAACCTTGAAAAATTACTAAGCAGCTCACAAACCTATTATGCGGGTTCTTACTACCTGTTCGGAGGCCGCCGAGAGGTTTTGGTCAGCGAAGCTGAAGCTTTTGACGACTTCGCCGTAATAGCGGCAGAATCGGCAATGGGTGGCGCTATTGCGTCACGAGGGGGCGCATCGTTAGCGGGGGGGGCAAATATGCAGGCAGATGCGGCCCCGGGGGCTCAGGCTCCACTGCCAGATACGGCCCCTGTTCCACTCCCGTCCCCGGCTCCGCCAGCGACAACTTCTGCAGCCCCAGCCCCACCGGTGACGACTGTCCCGGCCATGCGCCCGCAGATGGCAGCAGACCCAGCCGAACAAATGCCGATGGAGGCTCCGCACTGGGATGACACGCAATCTGCACCACCAAATGATTCATCCTCAACTTCGGCAAATACTATGGATGGCGGGGCATACAGTGAAAACGGCAATGCGTTCGTACTCAACGAAGACTCCACCGCCTATGGCTCGGGCGGCGGCGGAGACGGCACGGATAACATCGCAGGCATAGAGAGCGACGATGAGCTTGTGTACGAGCAAGCAACCGCTGGTGACGAATTTTCCACAACCAACGTCCAAGTACAGGGGGTTGATGAAGCCGACGTAGTAAAAACAGATGGCAGATACATATACCAGGTCAACAACAACAGCATTATCATCGTTGAGGCATACCCTCCAAACAGTATGAAGGTTGTAGGCAGGATTGATTTTGATAGGCAAAGCAACGACTTCTCCCCTATTGAAATGTACATAGACGAAGACAGGCTCGTCGTAATCGGCGGCGGCTACAACAACATTTACAGCAACATAACCGCTGACCCGCCATCAGTACCGCCTGCACCACGCGCACCACAAATTGAGGCAAGTAGCAGTATGGAAGACGGCGTTACAAGAGACGTTGTCGCCGAAATTGCCGTTGAAGAGCCTACCCCCCAAATTGCCCGGGTATACCCGGAATACTACAGGGCAATTGATTATACTGTGAAAATGTTCGTATACGATGTTTCAAACAAGTCCGATTTAAAACTTTTAAGGGAAACTGAGATTACAGGAAATTATAAGACGTCGAGAAAAATCGGCGGCTCTGTGTATGTTGTAACAAACAAATACGCAGATTATGGGGTTTACCCGGTTCCACTCCCCATGTACAGGGACACCGCAGCCACTGTTGAAGGCGCGGGAGCCTCAAGCACCGTGAACGCTACGAACTCGGTAGATACCACAAATCAAACGGGCGCGATTAACACAGCAGATGACACAAACGCAGTGGACGGCACAAACGCAACAGGAGCCACGAGCATAGCGGATGCCCCTTTCAAAACTGTGGACTGCCGGGAGATGTACTACTTCCCGGGAAGCGTTCAGCCAAATTTCGTGGTGCTCACTGGGGTAAACATCAACGACCCCAACGACCCCGTTAATGTCCAAACTATCCTTGACAGCGGGGAAAATGTGTATTCCTCAACTAGCCATTTTTTCATTGCAGCCACTAATTATATGAACACTGGCTGGTCGTCAGGCAATATTACGACAGCGATTCATAAATTCAGGCTTAACAACGGAAAAATCGACTATGTTGACAAGGGCGAAGTTAAGGGCACTGTGCTGAACCAATTCTCAATGGATCAGTATGGGGAGCATTTCAGGATAGCCACGACTTCGGAAGAATATGACTCAAGAGGGTGGTATTCCGGTTCTGAAAACAACCTCTACGTCCTGGACGGGTCTATGAAAACCGTGGGGCGGCTCGAGGGTCTTGCCCCAGGCGAAATAATCTATTCCGCAAGGTTCATGGGCGATAGGGCGTACATTGTTACATTCAAAACCGTCGATCCTCTATTCGTCATTGACCTTAGGAACCCTGAAAAACCAGAAGTCTTGGGGGCCCTGAAGATACCAGGCTACAGCGACTACCTTCACCCGTATGACGAGAACCATATAATCGGCTTTGGAAAAGACACAGTCGAATATGTGAACAGCTGGGATGGCGGGCAAAACCCCGTGGCGTATTACCAAGGGATCAAGATGGCATTATTCGATGTGAGCGACGTTGCAAACCCAAAAGAAAAGTTTAAGGTCAACATTGGCGACAGAGGCACTGACTCTGAGCTCCTGCGCAACCACAGGGCACTGCTGTTTTCCCGTGAGAGGGAGCTTCTGGCGTTCCCCGTCACCGTCATGACCGTTCCTGAGAGCCAAAAAACAGGGAATATACTTGATGATTCCCTCATGTACGGCCAATTCGAATTCCAGGGCGCGTACGTTTATAGCATAAACCTTGAAGACGGGTTTAATTTAAGGGGCAAGATAACCCATATCTCAGACGAAGAGTACCGAAAAGCCGGCTCTTACTGGTACAGCGACGAGAAAAACGTCGAGCGGCTCCTATATATCAGGGAATCGCTATACGCCCTCTCAAAGTCAATAATAACTGCAAACAATATTTCGAACATGGAGGAAACCGGAAGACTGAACCTGAGATAGACAACTCCAAAGGGGCCTGTAGAAAATAAGTTAGACGATTTGTAGCATTCCTGTAGAAAATAAGTTAGACGATTTGTAGGGCGGAATAGAAGAGGGTGGAATAGAAAAGGGGCGGATTCCATATCCGCCCATATGGGTATCGATAAATTTACAATTCCAAATAAAATTTCATACGTAGGGGCGGATTCCATATCCGCCCGCTTGCATATAACCGATATTCATGCGTAGGGGCGGATTCCATATCCGCCCGTATACGGAATCCGAACATCAGACGGGCGGATATTGAATCCGCCCCTACAGGCGATATTGGCATTTATGTGCAAAATACAAACAGGACGTGAACAGCAGTGTTCGTTTTAGCGTTCGCTGTAAATTCGCTTATGATGCTACTTGAAAAAAGTACTTCGTTATAATAAAATAGAAAAACTAGGGAACCACCCAGTAAGTGTAAAAGTTTTAATACTAAAAAAAGGAGATAAACTATTCATTGCAAATTTCAAGAGTAAATAAAACCAAGTTTCTCGTTCAGGCAGCGCTTATTGCCGCGCTGTACACTGCACTGACCGTTTCGCTGGCCCCAATAAGCTTTGGAGGCCAGCAGTTTAGGGTGGCGGAAGCACTTGCTGTGCTACCCGCGATTACTCCAGCGGCTATTCCCGGCCTGTTTATAGGCTGTATCCTATCAAACACCTTCAGCTTTATGGGGCTGGCTGACATGGTGTTTGGGAGTTTGGCCACTTTGATTGCGGCTGTTGCTACTTATTACGCCGCTAAGGCAGTTGGCAACGGTTCAATTATATTAAAGCTGGCACTAATCCCAATGCCACCCGTTGTCATAAACACATTTATTATTGGCGCAATGTTAAAATTCATTGTTGGCATTCCATTTCCCGTGGCTGCTTTTGGCGTGTTCATCGGCCAAATGTGTGCCTGTTACATTATAGGTTGCCCTTTGTATTTAACCATTTACAACCTTCAGAAGAACAAAAGTATAAATCTAATTTTAAAGGTAAAAGACTAATGAATATTGAGTATGTAAACCCTTTTATTGAGGCAAGTCAGATTGTCATAAAAAAAGCGGCAAACCTACAGGTACGGCTTGGAAAAGTCTACATTAGGAATACACCTTATGATGTCAATTCACCTTTGATTGAAGTTGGCTTGATCGGAAAGATACAGGGAAAGGCTATTCTCAGTATGCCGCTCCCCATTGCGCTAGCGCTCATATCAAACATGATGATGGGGGCTAAAGTGACCGAGATAGACACTCTTGGCAAGAGCGCGTTGAACGAGCTTGCCAATATGATTATGGGAAACACTGCAACGATACTGTATAATAAAGGCATCGGCATTGATATTACCACTCCGAAAATGATGTTTGGAGACGGAACACTGTCGCCTCCAGCCGGTATGACAACCATTTCTATCCCATTATTGTTGGACAATCTTGGTGCTATGGAAATTGACATATCGGTAACAAGCTGACCAATAGCCATGGAAACAATGGGGTACAGCATTAACATAGTTCTTCACGAACCAGAAATACCACAAAACGCTGGCAACATCGCCAGAACGTGCGCGGCGGTGGGGGCAGCACTGCATCTGGTTAAGCCCCTTGGGTTCTCTGTGGAAGACCGGTACCTAAAAAGAGCTGGGCTTGATTACTGGGATAAGCTTGATGTGCATTACTACGAAAATTTAACTGAATTGAAAGAAGACCGCGTGGGCGCAGATTTTTATTATTTTACGACCAAAGGTGAAAGAAGCTACAGCGAGCTTAAATACACCAGCGGTTGTTTTATTGTTTTTGGCAAAGAAACAGCCGGACTCCCGGACGAACTGCTAAGCGCAAACCGCGGCAGATGTTTCCGAATCCCCATGAGGAACGGGATCCGCTCGTTGAACCTGTCAAACTCTGTAGCTGTGGTCGTTTATGAAGCGATGCGCCAAAGCGGATACCACGGACTTATATAAAGCAATTCACCAATGCGGATACCACGAATTGATATGAAGCAATTCACCAAAGCGGATACCGAAACTGAAATAGTAGTGCCTAATGCGCTACCGCATACTGCGGACTCCATACACAATCTATCAACATATTTTACATATTTCAACGCATTCCAAAATTCAACATGTTTCAACATATTTCAACGCATTCCAAAATTCAACATATTTTACATATTTCAACGCATTCCAAAATTCAACATATTTCTACATGTCTTAACATATTTTGCATATTGCGCCTCATAATAGAATACGCTGTCGCGGATCTCATTATAGAATACACATGTCGTGGATCCCGTACCTGTTCAGAACCCCACTTTGTCATTGCGAGGAGCGTAGCGAAGAAGCAATCTAGTCGGTGAAATCTCTGTCTTGCTGTATTTTCCCATTAATTCGGTGCCTGGATTGCTTCGCTTTGCTCGCAATGACGAGGGGTATTTGAATAGTCGCGGTTCTCAAATGGAATGCTCAAATGGAATCGCAAATGGAATGCTCAAATGGAATGCTCAAATGGAATACGCAAATGGAATCGCAAATGGAATGCTCAAATGGAATACGCAAATGGAATACGTAAACGGAATACGCAAACGGAATACGTATGTCGCAGGTAGAAAAAAATTTTTTATAATATGATATAATGTAGATTGAAAATATTGGCGATCTATTTGCTGGGAATGTATATTGAACAATATTGGCGATCTATTTGCTGGGAATGTATGTTGAACAATATTGGCGAATTTCTTTTAGAACGTAGATTGAACAATGCAGTTATTTTATGTTAAGGAGGTAATATCTAACATGAGAAAAAAACTTGGCGTAATGACGGGCGGAGGCGACTGCCCAGGACTTAATGCTGTTATTAGGGCCGTGGCAAAAACGGCAATAGGAAAGTACGGGTACGAGGTTATTGGTTTTAGGGACGGTTATAGGGGGATGGTGAAAAACGACTATGTGAATCTGACGATGTCAAACGTGTCGGGCATATTAGACAGAGGGGGTACGATTCTTGGTTCATCTAACAGGGACAACCCATTCAAATTTAGAATCGAAAAAAATGGCGTGTTTGAAGAAAGGGATATGTCTGAGCGGGTTGTCGAAAACTTGTGCGTGCATGAGATCAACGCAATGATTTTCATCGGCGGCGACGGAACGCTGACAAGCGCAAGGGACTTTTACAAAATGGGGGTCAATGCCATCGGCGTACCAAAAACGATAGACAACGACCTAAGCTACACAGACACAACTTTCGGGTTTATGACCGCTGTCGACACGGCGACAGAAGCAATTGACAAACTGCACACCACTGCCGAATCCCACCACAGGGTTATGATCCTTGAGGTCATGGGCAGAAATGCGGGATGGATCGCGCTTCACGCTGGGATAGCGGGCGGCGCGGATGTTATTCTTATCCCTGAGCTCCCGTATTCACTCGACTACATTCTGGATAGCCTGCGCAAGAGGATCCAAAGCGGCAAGCATTTCAGCATTGTCGTTGTTGCTGAAGGCGCCAAGCATATTGGCGGCGACGTTGTAGTAAACAGGGTAGTGGAAAACAGTCCAGACCCGATCCGCCTTGGCGGGATAGGGCATATTGTGGCTGAGGAAATAGAATCTGCCTCTGGAATTGAAACAAGGGTTACGGTATTAGGGCATCTTCAAAGGGGCGGAAGGCCTGCTGCTTTTGACAGGGTGCTTTCGACAAGATATGGGGTGGCTGCTGTTGACCTAGCGGAACAGGGCAAGTTTGGGCAGATGATCAGCCTCAGGGGCGGTGAAATCGGATGCGTTCCTATTGAGGAGGCGGTTGGCACTATAAAGATTGTTGACAAAGACGGGGAAATGGTGCGGATCGCCAAAAGCGTAGGGGTTCGGTTTGGAGACGAATAGGCATCGGACGCAAGTTGCACAAAAAAACCGCAATGTTCGGTTTGGAAACAAATTGGCATTGCGCACGGGTTGTATAATAAAAAACGTAATGTTCGGTTTGGAGACAAATTGGCATTGCACACGGGTTGCATAATAAAAAACGCAATGTTCGGTTTGGAGACAAATTGGCATTGCGCACGGGTTGCAAAATAAAAACGCAATGTGCGGTTTGGAGATGAAAAATTGTGGAGGTATGCTGTACTGGGCATAAGCTGAAGTTTGCCCAAATCCGAATAGCTGACAGTCAGAAGTTCACAGAGTTTTTTCGTAGCATAAATCCTTCAATATCTGATTTCACTTTTGCGAATTTCTTCATGTGGAGAAGGTTGGCAAACTACAGGTATGTATGGATCAAGGGCTTTCTGTGTGTTGTTGCGTTGCCGTATAAATACCCCCCGTATGCATATTCCCCGGCTGGAAATATGGACGACGTGCAAGGCTATCAAGATGCCGTCAGAACTCTCTATGACTATTTCCTTGACAGGGGCTGGACACCTCAATTCCGGTTTGTCCCAAAAGACGCCGCTCCGCTAATTATAGAAGCTACTGGCGGATGCCGGCAAATTCCCGACAGAAGATTTTTTGATTATGTCTATCTGGCTGAGGATCTAATTAACCTTAAAGGAAAAAAATTTCACGGAAAACGCAATCACATCAGCAGATTCAAAGCAGAGTATGAATACGAGTATGAAAAATTGACAACAGACAGCCAAATTGAAGCATGTTTTCGAATAATGCGCGACAGATGCGCAAAAAAGGGCTGCGACTGTCTCAAAGGCAAGTTTTATTCATGCGACAGAAAACCCAGTATGGAACTGTTAGCCAATTATGGCAACTTGGACTGCGTCGGCGGCATTGTAAAAGTAAACGGGGAATATGAGGGCTTTACCGTCGGCGGCACTTTGAACAAAGATACTGCAATTGTATATATTGAAAAGGCAAATGCCGATATCCATGGGCTGTATGCCTTCATAAACCAACAATTCTGTGAGAGGGAATGGTCTGGCATGACATACATAAACAGAGAGGACGACGAAGCCGTAGAAGGTCTCAGGAAAGCAAAACTGTCATATCACCCAGCCCTATTGGTGGAAAAATACATTATCATCTGTCAGGGCGGCAACCGGGCCAGTCACTAAGTGGCGCCCCGATGTGGGGGCCGCCCCGATGTGGGGGCCGCCCCGGCAGAGGGACCGCCCCGGCAGAGGGGGCCCCGATGTGGGGGCCGCCCCGGCAGATGAGCCGCCCCGGCAGGGGGGCTGCCCCAATGCTGGGGCTGCCTCACCAGGGGGGCTGCCCCAATGCTGGGGCTGCCTCACCAGGGGGGCCGCCCCACACATTGGAATCCCACGAAATTCAACTGTTTATATGTCGTTGACTTCAATACTCTCACAAATCAAGCTAATACTAACCTCGCCACTTTCGATGCAAAGCAAATAATACTCTTTTAATTCTGAAACCTTTAGTCCAAAACCATAATATACAAACACTGGCTTAACATCACCCTTTTCAAGCTTTCTAAGCCTTACATCACAGACAAAAATAGGGAATTCATTTCCCATGGAAAGATCTATTTCTGAAGACAACTTCCAAACAGAATTACAAATAATCTTTTTATAATTTGCTCCATCATAGCTGTTTAAGAACTCAAACTCCATTGTAACATTGTCCAAAATGCTTATTTTAGATAGATTAACATTTTGCATAATAATATCCATGCTTTTTTCCGTTCGCTCTCTTTTTTCTAAAGTTTATCAAATTTATACCCTCATTTCTATCCAGTCTCACGAGGAATACTGAGCCGCCATAGAATTCACTGTTAATAATTCCTCCTGATCCCAACGTAGGGTGGCTAACTGAATTTGTCTACCATCCTGACGGCTATTGCTATTGCTTGCTCACGTGTTGCAAGTGCGTACCCTGCGGCCTCTTCGGCGGAAGTCGTTGCACGCGGCGAGAACCTGTTTCCCCCAACGCCAAGTACTATCCCGTTAGCCGCCATAAAATATACGCTTTCCTTAGCCCACTCTGATATGAGGGCATCGTCCACGAAAGGATCTGGCCGTGTAAAACTGAGCGGATAGTTTGAGTCGGTTTCAAATGTCCATTCAGGGATCATCACACGCTTGAACACACGTGTGAGCGCAGTTGAACATTGCTCCCGGTTCAGCTTGATATGCGGCTCAAACCTATTCTCTGAATAGCCAATCATGATGCCCACGTTGAACGCCTTCAGCGCATCATTATCTTCCGTGTCCTCGAAAGGGTTGCTCCCGTTTTCCTGCACCTTAGTTTCCGCCAGCCCCTCGAACACCTTGACCGCAACGCCCGCAAACTCGACGCGGGTAATTGGCTCTGTGAAATCCATATCATCAGAAACGAGGGATTCCGGAATGAGGTTAAGTTCGAATGCGCGTTGTATCTCGGGTATTGCCCATTCGGAAACATTACCGCGAGGGAAATTTGCTCCGCTTCCTGGGGCGTTCCTGTCGTCAAGATCCCTAGTGTCGTTTGACGGCGTCGGTGTCGGTGTTGGTGTTGGTGTCTGCTCTGGCTCTGGCTCTGGTGTTGGCGTGGGAGTCGGTGTTGCTGGCGTTTCAACGCCAGTGCCTGGCCCTGGTCCCGTTCCAGTGCCCGTTCCAGTGCCCGTTCCAGTGCCCGTTCCAGTGCTCTCGGAACTCACTGTTATGTTAAACTCCTGCGTGAAATCCCTCGTTGCTGTCTGCCCGTTTACAATCGTAGCCTTTACTACGACGGTCCCCGCTGATTTCGTATTAAGGGTATTGCCGTTTATTGACGCACCAGTGCTACCGGCGTTCAGAACGGTCCAAGTTATTGTCTTGTTTGTTGCATTGGACGGGTTGACCGTACCCCTCAGTTCCAGCGGCTTTCCAACAGTCGCCGTAGTCGGCCCGCCTGTTATACCTGCCACCGCGACAAATGGAACTGAAAGAGCAGTTACTGTTATGCTAAACTCCTGCGTGAAATCAGTATCTACTGAATACCCTTTTTCTATCGTAGCCTTTACTTTAACTGTCCCAGCCGATGTGGTGTTGAGCGTATTGCCGCTTATTGATGCACCAGTACCGCCAGCACTCTGAATGCTCCACGTTATTGCTTTGTTAGTCGAGTTGGGCGGGTTGACTGTACCCCCCAATACCAGCGGCGTTCCAGCCGTAACCGTTGAAGGCACGTCATCAATGCTTGTCACTGGCACAAAAGGATCCTCTGGTGTGCCAGGATCCTCTGAGGAAACCGTCACCGCTATGCTGTCCCTGTATCCTCCGTCCTGCGTTGTCGCTAGGATTTCGACATCACCTGTGCTGACAGGTATTATCCTGCCCTCATCGCTGATATATGCCACATCTTCGTCGGACGACGACCAGGCTACTTCTTTATTTGACGCATTGAACGGAGACACTTCGGCTCTAAGAATTGTGTCTGCGTTGCTATCCAAGTAGACATCCCTGTTCCTGGCACCATTGATGGAAACCCCAGTAGCAGAAATCCAATTGACCTCCAACCTTCCATCGGGATCCACTGGCGGGATGACGTTGTTTATGTAAATCGGCAATATTGCGCTATTATTAAATGGATTATAATCCAGCTCTGCTGTCGCCGCTTCAATATAAATCCTATCAGCCGCCAGTCCGTCGTCGCCGAATTTGTAGTAAGCGATGTGGTTTCCACTGTTGGTGACAGTCAAGGGCTTTTTGTCTAGAATCTCGCCCCCTTCATTGTCCCTGCGAATAGTCAGTGTAGTGTCAGCGGGGACCGCCGAGCCATTGTATACCTCTACCGATATGTACGTATTGCCGTCAAACTGGTACTGGGAGGCTTCGACAAATACATCGACTAGCCCCAGCCTGAGCTTATCGTATGTGTTATTGCTTGGATCGCTGTCATTTGAGCATGTGACGGTTGCAATAAACTGCCCTGTCGAAAGCAGGCTGTGCAAGTTGACTTTCTGCTCTACCGTTATGGTCTCGCCAGGGAGTAGGTATGCAGGCTCCCTCTTTGTCTCGTGGCCGGTCAAGTCAATGATCAGCTCCCTTACTATTGTCTCACCTAGGTTGCTGATCACAAGGCTCACTGGCTGTATGCCATCTTCCACCTCGTTTGGGTATGCATACGCATACACCAACGCAACATCCGGTTTAGGGATTACCTCTGCATAGATGATTGAATGCACAGGGTCAGCCTCCACAAATGAATCATTGGCATCCCCCGCCTGGTAGGTGTTCATTGTAAGCTTCCATACGCCGTCGTTCGCCAATGCCGCATCAAAATTCGCAATATAGTCATCAGTTGTAATCAACGTTACCGGCTGGCAATATTCGCCATTAACCATGACGGACGCCCTTATCGCGTAACCATCGACGTATGGCACCGCATCATCCACATCACCGTCGGAATCACCGTCGGAGTCGGCGTCAGTGTCGGTGTCAGTTTCAGTGTCGGAGTCAGTGTCAGTGTCGGTGCCTGTATCGGCGTCGGTGTTAGTGTCGGTGTCACCGTCGGAATCGGCGCCAGTGTCGGTGTCACCGTCGGAATCAACGTCAGTGTCGGCGTCAGCGTCAGTATCAGTGTCGGTGTCAGTGTCGGTGTCATCGTCGGTGTCAACATCGGCATCGGCGTCACCTGCATCCGAATCGCCAACTCCTGCGCTATCCCCACCTACTTCGGGGAACACCACGTTTGGCTCTGCCCAGACGATCGCCTGCTTGTCTCCCTGTTTCAGCATTTTGTACATGCCAGAAACAGGCACGTTGATCGTCGATGCTTCCTGCTCCTCGTCATTGCCAGCGTCAAAAGCTTTTATTGTACCCTGTTCCTGCCAATATACAAACCCTTCCTCAAGCCTAATGCCAATGCCTTCATTCTCTTGGGAAATTGGTTTCGGCACGTCCCAACCATCGCTAAATAGCCAAATGTCGGGTCTTTCGCCAAACCCGTCTATGCCGTAAGCTACTTTTAGCTCGCCATTCACATAACCTGCCGCCATTTCCGCAATGTAGTCAGGGGTGCTGAAGAGCATCTCCGGTTCGCTCCATCCTTCCTCATCCAGAGAGCTGCTCATGACCGCGCACAATACGCCTCCCTCGTCGCTTATGCTACTGTTGCCTACGCTACCGCTATCCATGCTACTGCTTACTGTGCTACCGCTACCCATGCTACTGTTGCTTACGCTACCGCTACCCATGCTACTGTTGCCTACGCTACCGCTACCCATGCTACTGCTTACTACGCTACTGCCGCCTATACTACTGCTGCCTATGTTACTGCTGCCTATGCTACCATCAATGCGCCCAAGCGGGTCGCCTGGGCGTACTTCTGTCCAAAGCGCCGTTATGCTTTCGCCATTATCAA
>Ga0099364_10008129_pt1 | contig 14818 bp, 8 predicted proteins | sample TergutTh196P3_FD_73070 | JGI IMG/M metagenome (GOLD analysis project Ga0099364, IMG submission 73070) | Microcerotermes parvus P3 segment gut microbial communities from Pointe-Noire, Republic of the Congo - Th196 P3 | ecosystem: Host-associated > Arthropoda: Insects > Digestive system > Gut ... | reverse complement strand
CCCAATGGCGATGGTATTAACGATTATTTTGTGATAAAAAATATTGAACTCTACCCCAATAACCATATTCTGATTTTCAACCGCTGGGGAAATAAACTTTACGAAGGCAAACCCTATATGAACGAATGGGACGGGCGCAACTACTTCGGCGGCAATATCGGTACGGATATTTTACCTGCGGGCACTTATTTCTACATTTTAGATTTGGGCGACGGCTCAAAAGTAAAAAAAGGATTTGTGTATTTGACGCGGTAATTTATTAAACAACCCACTTACAAAATAATTCTATTTTTTTCACAAAAAAACTTAATTTTTATTTTGTTATAAAAAAAAATGTATTTACCTTTGTCTCGTTGATTTTTCAACTCGAAGAAAGAAAATAACTATTTCAATATACATAAATTGGGTTTTGTAGTTTAATTAGAACGCTATCGTAAGAAGAGAGATGCACGGTGAAGTCCTGCCAAAACTCATTTTTTCTTTTTATCGCTATGGAAAAAACAATCAACAGGCGCGGTTTTTTGAAATCGTCGTTTCTTGGAGTTGGCGCATTGGCAGCCGCCTCTTTACCTTTCCGTTCTTTTGCCCAAAACAGTACCGAAAACAGTACGCTAACTCCCGATGAAGCCCTTGCCCTGTGTCGGCAAGCCCGCGAACTCTTTTACCAAAAGCAGTATGCCGCCGCCGCTGCAATATATGAGCAGTTGATAGCCGCATTTCCTGCAAAAATAGAGTACTACGATGCGTATGCAAAAGTATTTGGCGCACAGCAAAAATCGCTCGAAACGGCAGAACTCTATTTGAACGGAGCAAATGCAAACCCCGAAAATCCATATTTTAAACACCGTTTAAGTTTATCTTTGCGCCGCCTTGCCACAGGCAATCGCAAAGATGCGGCACACTACCAAAATCGCTACGGCGTGGTAGATTTATGGGAACATTCGGTAGCGTTGCTTGCCGCGGCTATTGCCATTGTACCGGCAACGGATTTTATGCTTGACTTGCGCGACCTGCCCGCTGCTATCGAAACACAAAATAAAGTAAACGCAAAACGCGGATACCCGCTCATCGCATTTTCGGAAGATAATATAAACAATATCAATGCGTTAACCTCTCCTATTTCGGACAAATGGGCAACGATGCGCGCCTCGCGCAAAGAAACAATCACCGATGTGGACGCTTCGGTCGAAAAACTCAAAAACAAAGAACGCCGCAATTTGCCGGACAGCAAAGCACAGAAAGAGCGGGAAAAAGCAGCGGAAAAACAACTCAAAAAGCGTTACGCAATGGGTCTCAATGCGGCTATTGCCGCCAACATTCCCGGACAGGTCGATAAATACGGCTTGAAAATGGTAAGTGAAATTTCCAACGACACCAATACCATTGGCAAACTGCGAAGATATTACCGCAAGCAGAATTTCGGCAACCGGCTTATCACGCTCAACCGCCTGCTTTACACCCAAAACGAAAACATAATCAATGCATTGGCGCTTGCTTCGGCGCTTGTAAAATACGAAAACGGAAACGGAGTTTTGCAGGAATGCAGGCAACTTGTAAGCCGTGCAGACGACTATGTAAGCGCGTTATTGCCCATACACGCTGCTTGTTATTACATGGTGCGCTCGCAAATCAATATGCGGGAAAATAACAATGCCGATGCGCGTAGCGTTTTGCTCGAAGGCATACGGCGCTTCGACGGACGCGGCGGCGCGGCTTATACCCTAATGGCACATTACGCCATGACTTACCGGAAAAAAGAAGCGGCGCAAGGCGTAAAAATTCTAAAAGCATTGTGCGGCAAAGGTTTCGATGATGGAATAGACAGCGAAATACAGCCATACATACAAAACTACCGCACATTCAGCGAACAGCACATCTTAAACCCCGGCGAACAGATAAAACAGCTCTATGCATTGGCAAAACTGCAAAAAGAACAGGGCGGAGGCGATTATAAAATTACGGAAGCGGAAATTGCAACACTAAAAGCAAAATTAAAAGTTTAAAACATTACGTCATTGCGGGCTCGACCCGCAATCGCACAATAAAACTTAACATCTTGGTTCTTGGTTCTAACATCTAATATCTTTCAAATTATGAATACAAAATTATTCACAACAATCCTTTTAGTTTTTGCATTTGCCACATTTTCCATTGCGCAAACAATTCAATTCGAATACGACGCAGCGGGCAATTGCATTTTAAAATACAAAACCGTTGTGCTTCTGCGTTCGGCAGACATCGAAGAAGAAACTGAAATTCCGGAAGAAGAAGAAGAAGGCAAAGGCGAAAATGACAAATGGGACAGCAGCCGGCAGGACGACTACAGTTTGACGGACGATTTCTTTGAGGGCATACAAACCATTATTTTCCCCAATCCGACCAAGGGCATTTTGCAAATACAATTTCTGCACAAAGCCGCCGAACTGCCTGTAAACTACGCGCTTACACAAATGAACGGACGCCGCATCACAGAAGGCGCAACCGCCAATCACCTTATGACGCTTGATTTGAGCGGATACGCAAGCGGCATTTATTTTCTCCGCCTGACAATACACGGAAAAAGCGAAACTTATAAAATTATAAAACAATAGAACCTCAGCCCAACCCTCTCTAAAGGAGAGAGAGCAGGCTAAGGCGTTGGCAAGCGACAGTTCAAAAGTTCAAAAAAAACAATCGCAAATCGTAAATCTTTAAATTGTAAATTATATAAAATTATGCTTCAAACAATTCGACACATATTTTTTATCGGCATCTTTGCCTTTGCCTTTACTTTCGCCGCAACGCTTACGGCGCAAATCCGCCCTGTGGTAATTTCCGAGGTGTTTTACGATACGCCGTTAGAAGAAGATGCTTATAATGCAGCAATAGCGCATCACAATGGCGAGTTTATCGAACTCTATAATCCTACGGCAGAAGATATTGATATTTCGGAGTGGCAAATACGTAAAGGAAATGGCGCAGGTTACGTTTTTCCTCAAAACGTCCTTATTCACTCCAAAGAGGTAATTCTTGTAGCGTATAAATATCCGTATACAAATTTCGAGTTAAAACATCTGTTTCCTAATATTCCTTCCGGCACTCCAGTGTATTATCATAACAGCATGATGCTAAACAACAAACACGATATAATATCATTGTATGATAAAAACTACAATCTTATAGATCAAATGTCGTATCAATATGGAGTATCAAAAAATTACTGGAATATTCGGGCACACAATGGCAAAAGAACAAACAATTGGAGATCTATACAGCGTGGTAACATCAGCTGGTCTGTATCATCAATTCGCTTTTCAGTAAATGATTATTTTTCAGGAACACCCACGCCAGGAAGCGCTAATTCCAGTGTATTGGCACAAACCGTAGCAAGTGAACTATATCCCGACGGCTCATCTAACCCGATCGAGAATGATGCAATAGGCAATATTGCGGGAATATTTGATATTAGTTCCACAGGTGCAGCCACTTACACGATACCAATAGAATGCCCTGCCGGAATACAAGGCATGCAGCCAAATATTTCTTTGGTGTACAACAGCCAAGGTGGCGATGGAAATGTCGGTTGGGGGTGGAACATTGCCGGATTATCGACAATAATGCGTACAACTAAAGATTTTCATTTTGATAAAATTAAATCCGGAATAGATTGGACAAAAGAAAGCCCTTTGTCTTTAGATGGTCAACGACTGAAAGAAGTTTACCGTTGGGGTAATGACAGCGCGCAATATTTAACTGAAATGGAAACTTATAGCCGTATTATTGGCTATCAGCTACAAAATTGGGGTCCGTCTTTTTTCAAGGTTTACACAAAAGAAGGGAAAATAATACAATATGGAAATCCGTCTAACTTAGCATCTTATATCCCATTAATGTCGGTGAATTTCTCTAGACCTACTACGCTTCCCTTCACCGAAGGCTATCTTGGCTGGCGAATATCGTCAATACAAGACTATAACGGAAATTATGTTGAATATCAATACAATCACGAATTAACAACCTTATTTTCTTCTTCTTCATTCACACTAACTGCCTATTTTCACAATGTATTAAAAAAAATATCATACGGTGGAAACCGTATTGCACAAACGCCGCACACTTTAGAGTTATTATTTAATTATGATACTGATGCCATTACTGAAAAATATATTGGAGGGACTCCTTATATTAATTCAAAACGTTTAAAAAATATTGAAATCAGATCCAGCGGGACGTTATTAAATAAATACGTGGCAAACTATAGCCATTACGATGGAAAAGCGCACTTGACAAGCCTTGATTGGTTCAATGGAAGCGGCGAAAAAATAAACCCAATCACATTTGAGTGGAGCAAGAATACCTATGAATATGCTTCTCAGGGAAATATCACATACGCACCTTTTTCCTTGTTTCAACAACAAGGATATAACAACAACACAAAACAATTAGGTATTTTATATGGAGATTTGGACGGAGACGGAATAGTAGATGCCGTTGCTCAATACCGGTTAGAAAAAAAATATTATAAGAATGGTTGGAACGAGTTTTGGAATGTCTTTAGTTATGATTATAAATATATTTGGGTTGCTTACAAAAACAACGGTTCCGGCAAATTTATCCCCATACATGAACAAGAATATGATGCGGATGAAGGTGGGGAATCAATTTTTTTGCTAATAGATAAAGATGGTGATGGAAAAGATGAATTATATATTGGGAATTTTAAAGATTCATTCTTTTTTGATATTTACAAATATGTAAATGGGAGTTTTAATAATAACAATACTCCCGAATATTATTCACTTCCTACTAAATATGTGATGGATAATTTAAACTTGAGCGCTTTAGTTGCCGATTTCAAAGGAAACGGAACACCTCAAATTTTATTTTTATATAAAAAGAAAGACAAAAAGAAATATTTCACGGTACCTGTAAATAATCGGGAAGAGCAAATGCATGTGCATAATATAACAGAAATGGAATACGCAAAATACTATGTCGCCGACTTTACAGGGGACGGAAAAGCCAATATTCTTCAGGTAAAATCAGACACGAAAAATCCCGAATTTAAACTGTACGAATTACAAGGGTATAATTTTGAGTGCATTTTCGACGATCCGGATATTGGAATAAACGGATATGATAAAATTTATCCCGGAGATTTCAATGGCGATGGAAGTGCAGACTTATTAGTTAGAAAAAATCTCGGCTATATGTACAAATGGAAAATCTTTTTATCAACTGGCTACGATTTTGTTGAAAACGAAACTTTTACCAATTCATTAACATCAAAATTAGCAGAAAATGCCATAGTGTTTATCACAGATATCAACAAGGATGGGAAATCTGACATTATGGTTCGCGAACCTGGCGCTACCTCTGTTCAAGCATACATCAAACTTTTTGTCAGTACCGGACGCTCTTTTGAACAAAAGCTATCCCAGCTACATTCAGGTTCATATTTTACCGGTTTTGCAACAATGGGAAGAATTAATAATGATAAATTTGACGATATATTATTAACACATTATGGTTCGTTATCATCACCCTATCCTTATATCAAAATATCAAACAATATAAAATTTGATAAAATTATTAAAATATCTGATTCATATCAAAACACTACTCAAATAGGATACGACCTATATAGTACAAATCAATTAAAAGTTCATCAAAGCAGTTATGATTCGGATAATACCGGCAACAACACATTAACTACACTTAACCGAGGTGATTGGGATATTGCCTCAACTGTTGTCAGCAGAGACGCTAATAATAATCAAATCGGAAGTATCCAATACGGTTATGATTCTGTATATATCCATAAACAGGGAAAAGGTATTTTGGGTTACAAAAATATAACGGTAATCGACTTTCAGAATAACTTGAAAACAACAACTTTTAATAAATTAAATACGACCCATTATATATTATATCCTGTAAGTAATATTACTTATCTTCGCAGTAATAATTCTGTTATTAGCAAAGATTCTGCTGTTTATAATCTTTCCACAAGCGATAAGTGGCATTATTCATTGTTGCCAAGCAAACGTTTTGAGACTAATGTGTTAAATAACACATATTCCGAAACAGTTTACAATAAATATGACTGGTCTGGAAATCCAACATCTATAACTACCACTTTTGGGAAATCCAACGACCCCAATAAAATAATAGAAAATCAAAATTTTAGTTATGGAAATCGTGGGGCATGGTGCTCCAACAAAATTTTATCTGCAACCTATGAACGGATACAAGGTTCTGAAACTCACACCCGCACAAGTAATTATGAGTACGACAACAAAGGAAACCTAACCAAAGAAACCACTGACCCGAACGATGAAAACAAGGTTGTTACAGAGTACAAAAACCTCAATGCCTTTGGGCAGCCGCAGCAAGTAGAAGTAACTGCCAATAACACCACACGCACGACAAGTCAAACCTATACGCCTTCGGGGCGATTTATTACCTCGAAAACTGATGTATTAGGACAAGCCGTCACTTACAATTGGGACGAAAAACGCGGCTTGCTGCAAACCAGAACTGATCCATGGGGAAATAAAACATCTTATACCTACGACTCTTTCGGGAGGCTGAAAGAAACACTCTATCCCGACAGAAAAAACAAAGTACAAACAGTGAAATGGGCTACAGCGCAGGAAAAAACAAATTATCCGGGTGCAAAATACTACACCTTTTCGCAGTTATCGGGAAGCGCCCCCGTATATACATGGTTTGATGCTTTGGATCGTGAGATATGCACTCAATCCTACGGGCTAAACGAAAAACGAATATCAGTATTTACGGAATACAACTCGCAAGGACGAAAATACCGCGTTTCCGAACCAAAATTCGATGACGACGACAAATCATGGGCAGCAACATACGCTTACGATACTTACGGACGACCAGAAACTGTAAAAACAAAAATGGGAACGACCACATACGGATATAACGGACTGACCACTACCGTAACTACCCCCGAAGGTAAAAAAGAAACAACGCTGAATGCTGCCGGGCAAATCCTGACAAGCAAAGTAAATGGTAAAACCGTAAATTACACGTACTACGCTTCGGGACTGACAAAAACGGCAACCCCCGAAGGCGGACAACCCATAAGTATGGAATACGACCTGCAAGGTAACCGTATTAAACTGACCGACCCCAATGCAGGACTTATTCGCTCGGCATACAACGGCTTTGGCGAATTGCTGTGGACAAAGCAGAAAATACATTTGGAAAGCGACACTATTACCACTGAAAACATATATTATCCTAACGGTTTATTGAAAAAAATTGACCGCAACGGCGAAGTTACCACATATACCTACGACAACCACAACCGAATCAGCACAATAGAAATTGCCGGACAGCACAAGCAAACATTTACTTACGACCATTTCGACCGCATAACCAACCTGCGCGAAGAGATAGACAACAAAACTTTCGACAGAGCCACCGGATACGACGCCTTCGGGAGAGTTAAAAAAGAAACTTACCCCACAGGCTACTACACACAGAACGAATACGATAAATACGGTAACCTCACCCTGGTAACCGATAAAGACGACCGTGAAATATGGAAATTATTGGAAGAAAATGCCAAAAGGCAAATCACCCAAGAAAAGAAAGGAGGCAAAATAACCACGCGAAAATATGACGACAGAGGCTTCCCAACCTATTTAAAAGCAGACGGAATTACCGATATGTCTTGGGAGTTCAACGCCAAAGGGAATTTAAACTACCGCAAAGAAGCCGCAACAGGTCAGCGCGAAGATTTTGAGTACGACTTGCAAAACAGGCTTACGCAATGGAAAATAAACAACGCCACAGAATTCAATATCGTTTACGGTGATAATATGGGGAATATCACCCAAAAAACCGATTTAGGCGATTTTACGATGAACTATGGTGAAAACGGCAAGCCGCACGCATTGACTTCTATTGACGGAGTACCGGAACGCTTCCCATCAGACAGTTTATTTATAACCTACACCGATTTCAAAAAAATAAAAACACTTACCGAAGGCAAAAGAAACTATGCGCTTACCTACGGAGTGGACGAGCAGCGCCGTAAATCAGTGTATAAACAGTCCGTCAGTGCTATCCAGCCGCTGCAACAAACCAGTTACTACTTTGGCGATTACGAAGAAGTAAAGGATACTTTTCTTCTTCTGGGAGTAACCAATACAAAAAAAATACATTACCTTCGAGGCGGCGCAATATACATAACGTCGGCGATGGGAAGCGGAGAGCCGGAGGGGGTTTTGTATTACGGCTACTATGATTATTTAGGCTCTTTGATAGCATTGGCAAACGAAAACGGCACAGTTGCCCAACGCTACGCCTACGACCCATGGGGCGCTCGCCGCGACCCGTCCAACTGGTCGCAAAGCGACAACCGTACATCGTGGCTTATAAACAGAGGGTACACCGGACATGAACACCTTTACCCATTTGGGGGAAGCAAAGGAGCGTGCATTATCAATATGAACGGCAGGGTGTACGACCCGCTTACCGCCTCTTTCTTCTCGCCTGATCCATACGTGCAAATGCCGGATAACTGGTTGAATTACAACCGTTATCTATATGCATATGGGAATCCACTGGTTTACACAGACCCGACGGGGGAAATTGTTTGGTTTGTGCCTGTTATAATCGGTGCTGTTATAGGTACTTATATGGGTGGAACAATCGCAAACAACAATTATAACCCTGCAAAATGGGATTGGAGTTCTGGTAAAACTTGGGGATATATGGCAGGCGGCGCAGTCGTTGGAGGACTTGCAGGCTGGGCAGGTGGGGCAATAGCCGCTTCGGGTATCCCAATGGCAAATACAGCGGCAATAGGTGCTTCCTCGTTGATAAACTCGGTAGGAACTTGGGCTTATACAGGCGGACAAACGCCAATTTCTATTAGTTTGGGGGCTATTTCTTACGATTTTACAAATAATAATTTTGGCTATCTCGGTAAAAAAGGGAACAAATGGTATGAAAACTTGGGGTATGGATTGGGGGCATTGGCAAATGTAAGTGATATTTTAACAGGATTTAGACCTCAAAAAGTTGATTTGGTTACTGAAAATTCTGATGCAGTAGGGCATTCTGCTATTGTCGAACAAGGTTCTGCAACAGGAACAGGTTATGGCAATGGAAATCCTGCTTATGCTGACCCTAACGGTATTATTTCAGTTGGTCCAAATAGATATACCGACCCAAGTGGCAGTTGGCATTGGATGAAAGGAACAAACCATTGGGATACTCACACAGGTGCAGGGGAAACTTATTGGCGACAAACTTTGAATGTAAATAAGGGAACAATAACAAAATATGCTAATTGGTTAAATGCAAGAGAAGCAGCAGGTAAATTGCATTATAGTTTAGAAATTAGCAGTTGCGTTTCACATACTTCAAGAGCCTTAAATTTATCTGGGATTTTTAATATTGGAATACACCCATATCTATTAAACGCCCAGATGTATTTATGGAGTAGTGGTATTAGACCTTGGACATATAGTTATTTTTTAAATCAGTAACAAGATGAAGCAATTATTTTTAATATTATGTATGTCTTTAATTTTCAATAGTTGCCTAATGGGACAAGAAAAATTAGCAGAAAATACACCAAAGGACATTTTAGATTGTCTTACAGAAGTGGGAAAGGATACTGTATCTGCCCTGAATGTATGTGAAAGCAAATATTTGAATTATCGTTTTCAAAAAGACAAAGGTACATTTGATTTTTGTAATAAAAAAGTGGCGTTCTTTAAAGGTAATGCGGGAACAATACAAAGTACAAAGAAAGATTTTTTTGATAAAGAAAAATACTTTATAGATATAAAAGGATTTCTTCCTTTGGGTTCGGGTCAGTTAATAATTTTTAATGAAAACGAAGCGAAACAAGTTGGTTATGACGCTGTTATTGTTACTTCAAGCAAAAAGTTACTTTCAACAAAAGAAGTAATTAAGAGGTTGAGCGGGAAACATTAAACAGTTTCATTCAAAAAGTAAGGTGGGCGTGGGTTTTTCAAATCTGCGCCTTTCTTTTTTTTGAAAAAATATTGCCGCTTTGCGGCAAAAAGGGGGGGGGATTTTTGCGGCTTTGCCGCAAAGAAAAAAGAAAAGAAAAATAACATAATCGGTCGGGGGCGGCTTGGCGCAGGTGGGGGGTAAAGCGATATTTGCAAGGGCGGCGCAGTTCTCCCCGCTCGGCGTAGCGTCCCGCTACGTCGCCTTAATCGCAAGGCTATTGCCTTACTAATCACAAACTTACATTCAATGCTGTCTTCTACATTCATCATAATATTTCATTTTTCTCTTTACAAAACTTTGTTTTGTTGCAAAGCTGGAGCTTTGCTTTTAACTCGACGTAGCGAAAGACGCCATAGCCGTCAGGTTAAGCCATAAATCACTACCTATAAGCCGCATATCCCGATGCCCTGCTGTCCGGCTTCGTTCCCACGGTTCAACCTAATCTTAGATTTCCAACAAGATTAAGTTGCCTTTTCAGTATGCGAGCAAACTTTATCTGCATTTGAGAAGAGTCGCCCAAAATTTTTACACTTTGTCCCGTTGGTTGTTTCCCATTTCGTTGATACCTGTTGCCGATTTTTTCAACATATAACAAAGAGGGCGGTTTGCCAACAGCTTTCAAGTACATAATGTAGAATTTTATCTAACTCCCCTACAATAGATTACAAAAAGGCATAATTCTTTTTTACCCCTTTCCCTTGCAGAATCGGGGGGAAATTCGTACCTTGCACCATGAGAAAGAACTTTTAAGTTTTTATTCTGCGGGGGCGTTTTTGTACGAAAAAACGCCTCGCTTTTTTTGTTATCTCTTGGTGCAAAGATACGATTTATTTCTGTGATTTACAAATAATTAATTGTAATATTTCAGGAAAACATAATTTGTTCTTTTTACTTTCCAACCAATGATTTTTCAATAATCTGTTCTGTATCTGTTGTGCTATTTCCATCGCTTTGCGGTAAGTTCCACGAAGCATCTTGTAAATTTCATCAAAGAGTGTCACCAGTGTTTTCAGTGCTTTGTTCAGACTGAGAATCTTGATTTTATCCGGCTTGGGCTGTACAAAAGCCTGCTGCAGACTGTAAGTGATTTGCAGGTTGATAATGATCAGCAGCAGTTTTATATAGAGTAAAGTGAAATAGCGATGTTTTTTCACTTTATGAAAAACATTTATCTTAAAGACTGATTTCCAAGCCTTAAACTGCAACTCAATTTGCCAGCGCAGCCGGTAAAGAGGAAAAACCTGTTTGGCCGATAACTGGGATGCTTCGGCATTGGTAATGAAAATAGTAAACCTGCTTCGGATTTTAGTTTCTTCCGTGAGTTGTCCCCGTCCCTGTCCTTTGCTTTTTCTGGTCTTTTCACGAATTCGTTTTTCATATACCTCATCGGGCACTAATTGCAATATTAAACGAACAGGCAGTTTGGTCTGTTTGCCGATATAAACCGACATTTCTTTTTCGCTCATTCCGTTCTTTTGCATGGAGCAGTAAATGTCTCGAAAAGAAAGGAGATTCTCTGATTCATCGTAAACATTGGTTGAGCAGTCTAAGCGCGAAAGAAAAAATGCTCCCTGTTCCGTACAACTTTTCAATACCAGCGTTGAAAAATAACCCAAATCCCTGATAATCAAATCTCCTTTTTCCATCTGTCCGGCAGTTTCTCCTGCATCTGTCCGGTCATTGCGGTTTCCTGAGGTGATGTTCAAGTAGGATATCTCGCCGCTTTTCAGGTCATATTCGTATTGTATTGAGATGCCGGCTTCGGAACGGCTATGGACATCGCCGCCACCGCTCTTGTACTCGTCCTCAAGACCGGCGGGAATCATGAATTTGGTCGAATCCTTTATCTGTATGCGGGCAAAGTCAGGCAAGAGTTCGTCTGAATACAGCTTAGCGAAATGTTCGCGCAAGACTTTGCACAATACGGCTTTTACATAAGCCTCACACTTTTCATTAAACCGCTCATCCAAAGCCTGCTTAGTTATCGTTACTCCAAAATTCGACTCCAAAAGGGAAACCATATAGGCCAAGCTCTCCTGTTCCTTGTGGGAAACAGTGTAACAGAGCATATCAAAAAACACTTCCGGACTCATTTGGGAGCTTCTTTGACAAAAACCCGATGAGACCGCTACTGCATGTAAATGGGGACGACTTAATATGTCCCGCAATTTGTCGGCATATAAGAATATGCCTTTGGAGGGAATACCCCCATTATTATATACACGTTAATGGGTGATTCCGATATAGTGCTTTGATTAGAGCTATGTGTTTGATTAGTACTGGAATAGAAGGATTAACCTGACGGCTATGGCGAAAGACGCTACGCCGAGCGGGGAAACCGGAAACGATAATCGCCGCAGGCAATGCCACCCATATCCGGTATGACGACCGCGGCTTCCAGCGGGTATTGAAAGATGCCAACATGAGCGATTCCATCAAATATGTGTATGATGCTTACGGACAATTAACGTCGCAGACCAATGCCCGCGGGCAAGCCACTTCGTTCCTGTATGACGCTGCAGGACGGATAACACAACAAACCAGTCCCGAAAGAACCCTGACTTACCAGTATGTGCCTTCCGGCAATGGTATCGGACAAATTCAAACCATTAAGCAAAATAATGCCGTTGTACGCTCTTATGCCTATACGCCTTTAGGACAGGTTTCGTCGATAGCCGAAAAAATCGACAACATCGATTATACAACCGGCTACAGCTATAACGCTTATGGCCAGATAACGGAACAACAGTCGCCATCCGGCATGCGGGTAAGCTACCAGTACAGCAACGGATGGTTAACCTCGATGCACAACGGGGAAAACAACGCTCTGCTCTGGCAACTCAATGCCGCCAATGCCCTAGGACAAATCACGGAAAGTACGCTGGGCAACGGATTGAAACGTTTTTCAGGATATGATACCTATCATTTGCCCAATCTGATACAGCTTAAAGACGGGAATTTGGCGCTCGACCATGTCAATTATACTTTCAACGCTGCCGCCGGTAATCTCACCAATCGCAATGATGCTACCAATGCCCGTAACGAGGCTTTCGGATACGACCCCCTGAATCGTTTGGACAGCCTTCGCCTGAATAGCGGAACCCTCAACCGGATAAGCTATCATGCCAACGGCAATATCAATACTAAATTTGATGTAGGAACCTATCAGTATGCCCAAAATAACCACGCCGTTTCGGGCATTACCAACCCGGCGCCTTCGTATAATCCTCCGGCGCTTGCTATTACGAATACGTCTTACAACCGGGTTGCTTCGCTTACGCAGCAGGGAAGCCCGACAAAGAAATTGGATTTCCAGTACAATGCCGATAAGCAGCGCAATAAAACGCTTTATTACGAGAATAACGTACTCAAAAAGACGATGTATTATGTTGGCAATTACGAAAAAGAAGTGATTGCAGGTGGAAGTACCAAAGAATATGATTATATTTGCACGCCGGAAGGACTATCTGCGATAGCGGTAAAGACCGGCGGCGTGCGTTCTTTGAATTATGTACACACCGACCACCTGGGCAGTGTGAGGTTGGTAACTGCGGAATCGAAAGCGATACAAACCCGTTATTATTACGATGCCTGGGGCAAGCAGACCTTACTTTCCGGGACAGGGATTACCAACCGGGGCTACATTGGCGAGGAACATCTAAATGACTTCAGCTTGCTCAATCTCAATGCCCGGCTGTATGATCCTGTATTGGGGCGTTTCCTGGAAATGGATCCGTATGTGTCGATGCCGGATTATACGCAGTCGTATAACCGTTATAGTTATGGGTTTAACAATCCGCTGATTTACATCGATCCATCAGGAGAATATTTCATTATTGATGATTTAATTGCTGCCGCAATAGGCGGTGTAGTAAATTTAGTTGTTAATGCTTGTCAGGGAAATTTAGGCGGACACGGTTTTTGGGGCGGTGTTGGCAGAGGTTTTGCAGCATTTGGTGCTGGCGCAGTTGGCGGCTGGGGTGCTTTGTATCCTGAGTTTGGCGGCTGGGTTTGGGGCGGTGCAACAGTTGGCGCAACAAATTCTTGGTTAAGCGGTGCAAAAGGTTGGGATATAGCAATAGGTGCAGGTGTTGGTGCTGTATCTGGTGTTGTAGGTGGCGCAGCAGGACAATGGGGCGGTCAATATCTTGGCGGTCTTGTAATCAATGGAACAAGCATTACAAGCCCTGTATTACAGGGTGCAGTTACGGGAACTATTGGCGGTGCTGTCGGTGGTTACGCAGGCGGATTTACTGCGGGACTAATAATGACAGGCGATTTAGGAGAGGCAAACAGTGCAGGGTGGAAAGGTGCTGCATTTGGTGCGCCAATCGGAGGTATCAGTGGTTCTGTTTCCGCTTACAGATACGCAGTTAAGAATGATATAAATCCTTGGAATGGTAATTTAAACTTTAAACCTGCGCCTGCCCCCGCAGATTATAATTATACTCCTGACCCACTGGGAGACAATGTTACATTGTATAGGGGAACAACTGGAAGTGAATATGACGGACGCTCTTTATTTATGACGGATAATCCTGACTATGCCGCAAGTTATGTTGCTAATGGGGGAAAAGTAGTCGAAGTTACTATTCCAAGAAGTACATTGAGATTGATGGAAATGAATAATGTATTAAATACAAGTCCAAAACCACAAATCCATATCAATGGTACATCAGGCATTGAATATCATTTTAGTCCATCCGTTAAACCCTATATAGTTCCACGTTTTAAATGGTAAAATATGTTTGGCTCAAAAAAAAATAAATATTGTTGTGATTGGTTTGAAATGTTGCATCGACAACCAAAA
>Ga0099364_10008128_pt1 | contig 14820 bp, 19 predicted proteins | sample TergutTh196P3_FD_73070 | JGI IMG/M metagenome (GOLD analysis project Ga0099364, IMG submission 73070) | Microcerotermes parvus P3 segment gut microbial communities from Pointe-Noire, Republic of the Congo - Th196 P3 | ecosystem: Host-associated > Arthropoda: Insects > Digestive system > Gut ... | reverse complement strand
AGACGGTTTCCGTTTTGACCTTGGTTCAATACTTGGCCGGGACGAAAACGGCAATCTTATGGAAAACCCTCCCATGCTGCGGCGTATTGCAGAAGATCCAATTTTGAGAAACACAAAAATTATAGCAGAAGCCTGGGATGCAGGAGGAGCTTATCAGGTTGGCTGGTTCCCCGGTGGCCGCTGGGCAGAGTGGAATGATCGTTACAGGGATGAGGTACGAAAGTACTGGCGCGGAGACATGGATCAGATACGCCATCTTGCAACAAGATTGTCCGGCAGCTCTGATCTTTATTTAAGGGACGGGCGCAAACCATTTCATTCAATAAACTATATTACAAGCCATGATGGTTTTACCCTTTGGGATCTGGTTTCCTACAATAATAAAAATAACTATGAAAACGGGGAAGACTCAAGGGACGGCAGCGATAATAACAATAGTTACAATTACGGAGTAGAAGGCCCTACAGATGACCCTGAATTAAATGCTTTAAGGCAGCGGCAGATAAAGAATTTTATTACAACCATGATGCTCTCCCTTGGTACTCCCATGATTCTTGGCGGAGATGAAATAGCAAGAACCCAGGGAGGCAATAACAATGCCTACTGCCAGGATAATGAAATCTCCTGGTATAATTGGCAGCTCCTTGAAAAAAACTCACAGTTGTTCCGGTACATCAAAGAGATTATAGCTTTCCGTAAAAGGCATACTGGTTTTATGCGGCCGGAATTTTATACTGGCCGGGACGGAAATTATAATGCCATTCCTGATATAAGCTGGTTTACAAAAGACGGAGAAACTCCTGATTGGGACGAACCTGAGCATTGCCTTGCATTTCGGTTGGACGGCAGCCGCGCAGAGATAATGTCTGACAGGGATGACAATGATTTTTTTATTATGTTTAATGCAGACATTAAAAAAAATATATTTAAAGTTACTGAACCTTTAAATGGAAAAAAATGGGTTCGTGTTATTGATACCGGCCTTGACTCTCCGGATGATATTTTAATTCCTGGCAAAGAAGAATCCTTAAAAACTCCGGATCGTTATGTGTTAAAAGAAAAGAGCATGGTTGTTCTTGTCTCAAGGTTACTCTACTGAAATAGGAATAAAAATTATGGAAAAAAAAGATTTTATTCTGGGAGTTGATCTTGACGGCGTTGTAGGTGATTTTTACGAAGCCATGCTCAACATTGCCTCTGAATGGCTTAACAAACCAAAAGAAACCCTTACAAAAGAAGTTTCCTTTGGGCTTGAAGAATGGGGGCTTTCAGATTACGGCGGGTATGACAGCCTGCACCGATTTGCAGTAACCCAGCGCAACCTTTTCCGTGATATGCTGCCCATAGAAGATGCTCCCGCAACATTAAGAAAGCTCTCCAACCGCGGTATCAGGATCAGAATTATCACTCACAGGCTTTTTTTAAAACATTCCCACAAGACCACAATTACCCAGACTGTGGAATGGCTTGATAACTGGGATATTCCCTATTGGGATCTGTGTTTTATGAATGATAAGGGTGCGGTTGGCGCTCATGTTTATATTGATGATGCTCCGGCAAACATTATCCGTTTAAGAGAACTGGGCTGTCATACAATTGTTTTTACTAATTCAACAAACCGGAAACTTGAGGGTCCCAGGGTACATAACTGGAAAGAAGCAGCAGACCTTATTATGGAAGCCAGGGAAGAATGGAAAACCGGAACCATGGGTTTATTTAAATGAATATACATGATAAAGCAATCTCTCTGATTGAAGGTGCATCCCTTGTTATCCGCGGTAAAAATAAATTTCTTGAACTTCTTGCAGCCGGAATCTTTGCCGGAGGGCATATACTTCTTGAAGATTATCCGGGCCTTGGGAAAACAACAGTTGCAAAAACAATTGCACGCCTTATTGCCGGAGAAAAAAACAAACCATTAATTTTTAAGCGCATACAATTTACACCGGATCTTTTGCCTTATGATATTACAGGAGTTGATATTTTTGATCCTGACAGCAAAGGCTTCCGTTTTATGCCGGGTCCTGTGCTTGCAAATATAGTCCTTGCAGACGAGATCAACAGAACCACACCAAAGGTACAGTCTGCGCTGCTTGAGGTAATGGCAGAAGGCCAGGTAACCATTGGGGATAAGACCCATAAACCGCCCGAGCCTTTTTTTGTGATTGCAACAGAAAACCCCATTGAAAGCGAAGGAACATTCCCGCTTCCAGCTGCTCAGCTAGACCGTTTTATGATGCGCCTTTCCCTTGGGTTTCCTGATCGTGAATCAGAGCTTTCGATATTGGAAGATAATCCTGGAGGATTAATTCTTAATTCACTTAAAGCTGTTATTAAAACAAGTGAATTTATGGAAGTCAGGGAAGCGGTAAAAAAAGTATTCTGTCATCCATTGCTTTTGGAAGCTTTAGCTGACATAGTTCGGGACACACGTATCCATAAAAGTTTTATTCTGGGAGCTTCTCCAAGAGCCGGACTTCACTATCTTGAAGCTTCAAGAGCCCTGGCTTTTTTGAAAGGCAGGGATTATATTATTGACGAAGATATTCTTAATCTTGCAATTCCTGTTTTATCCCACAGGGTCAGGATTAGGGATTCCGCAGACAATAGAATTAAAGCAGAAACTGTTCTCAGGGAGATATGTCTTGCAAGGCTTGAAAACATTAAGAATTCCTCTGCCCTCTAACACAGGGGCAGGGTTATTTATTGTTGCTGTCCTTGCCTTTATTGCCGGATATATACGGAATGAACTTGCGCTTATTCTTTTGGGAACAGTCTTTATGGCTTTGCTTTTATACTGTTTTTTATCATTGTCTGTTCTATATCTGCTTCATAGAAAAAAAACAAATGCAATTCAAACAGAAATAATTTCCAAACAAGTCAAAGCCTTTGGAGAAGGGGAGCTGCATTTCCCGCAAGAAAAATATTTTTTTACATTTCCCGGGACCATAGCACGTTACGAGATGGTGCTGGCTACAAAAGATGGAAGAATGATCAACTTGATTACAAGTCTGCGTAAGTCCGAAAACAATCATATCAAGTTTGATGTGCCGGGGCGCGGAGTCTATTATAATAATGTTGAAAACTTACTGTTTCTTGATATGCCGGGTTTTTTTAAATTAAAAATTCCTTTAAAAAAAGAAACCCTTCCAAAGCTCTATGCAGTCCCAACTGAAACAGAAGAAGCTCTGCCGCTTCAAATACGATCCGGAGGCTCTGAAAAACGAAGCCAGGTAAATTACAGAAAAACCGATATACTTACAGAGTCGCGCCCCTATGTACCGGGCGATGATCCCAGACGCATTAACTGGAAGCTTTACAGCCACGGCCCTGAATCCGAGCTCTATGTCCGCGAAGGGGAAAACTCCCCACCGCCGCATTCCCGGCTTCTAATACTCATCGACACACAGATCGATTCTGCTCTTTTTAATTCTGATGAAGGCCGCGATCTTATTGACATGTTATGCAGCTATGCCTTGAAGATCGCATATGATTCAGGTCAAAAAGGAATTGATGTTCTTACAGGCCATACAGGTGGAGAAATTCTTGCGGCAGATGCAGCAGCTTTGTCATCCCCCTATGCCTTGCCTTTCTTGTCCAATGAAACCCTGCCAAAAGCACTGGATAATTTGGGTATTCTGATTCTGGCTGCACCGCGTCTTTACGCAGGGCAATCAGTAACAGGGCGGTCTGCTACAGAGCAGCAAACAGCAGGGCTGACAGCACTCGATAAATTTTTAGCAGACTTTAATTCCCGCAAACATGACAGACAGCTCGATCTGCTTTTTTTATACTCAGCAGAAGGGAAGCGTGCAAATGACAGGGAAGAAGCCAGCCAGGCCTGCACTGCATTTTACAGACGTAAAAAAAATGTCTCTGTCCGAAGTTATTCAGCAGCCCCTTCATCAACTTCCATCAATGTATAAAAATTATTTTTGGCTGAACGGAAAAGAGATGACAGGGTTTTGGAGATAATTTTTTTTGTTGACTCATCAATATTGCCAAGTGATTGAATGATATGAGTTGTGCTTTTAAACCAGTCCTGTGTAAGCTCATTTGTGGATTTTGCCTGAGATGCGCATAAAACCGTAAAAAGGGCTTCTATAAACTTTTGGCGCTGCTCATAATCAAGCTCAGCTATCCATTCCTTAATGGTCTTGTCAACAAAGCGGCTGCTCTTTGAAACATGATCTATATGGATTATATCATTATGCGTAATTTCCCAGGAATAAAGTGAGTGCTGCATAAGGCCGATTTGAGAGCTTTTTACCACTGTATAATCATCTTCATGTTTCAAAAGCAAACCGATAACCGATGAATGAGGTATAAACGATTGTATGCATCCCCTTATTTCTTGATAGCCTTTGCTTTCAATTATTCGGCTGTGGAAGCCTGGGGCATCATTGCTGTAAATCGCCTTAATGCGGTGCTGGGTTTTTTTATTGCAAAATGCAGCAGCATATATCGCAAGATTTCCCCCTTTTGAATGTCCGCCAATACGCAAAGAGCCTTTAACATTACGGGCTATTTTTTCCAAATAATGTACTGCTTCAAGCTGAGCAGGAACAGTATCACTAAAGCTCATATTAAAAGATTCTTTCCAGCCTGTAAAAGTTGAATCTGTTCCGCGAAATGATATAAAGCTGGAACCATCGCCTGTAATTATACAAAGAGCAGAAAATTGTTTTTCAAGCTCTTCATCAATATTATTTACATAAGCGCAGAGTTCACAGTTACCAAAACGTTTTGAGCTGCCAAGAACCTTGATAAATTCCATATCTTCCCTGAAAAGAAGTGTTTGCTTTAAGCTGGAATTTGTTTTATTAATTTCCTGGGTAAAAAGATATTCTGCCTCTGCTATGGTGATCCTGCCTTTGTTTTCCAGAGAAGGTACTATATTATCCAGATGAAGATAGGAAAGCTGCGAGAGAATAATATTGTCTACAGTATTAAACGGAACCAGGGAAAAATCCAGATCGCCCCGCCATTTTATATAATCAAATATATCTGCCATTACTATTATATTTATTATACTCTTTCCCCTATCGACACACAATGATAAACAGCTTATATTTGATTTATTAGTTATATAACAAAGGAGGCAAAGATGCCGGAACCAGCAAAAAGAGATCCAAAAGCTCCGCGTTATCTGGAGATAAGCATAAGGGACAGCGAAGGTAAAAACTGGTCAACCATTATTGCCCATGCAAAAGATTTTTCCACTGGCTCAGTTGGATTTTACGCTTCGGATAAAGCGGCAAATCCTGAAAGCGGCGAAAGATACCAATGCGGTCTTAGTTTTACGTTAATCGGTTCAAAACCCGGTAAATAATCTCAGCTTGGAAATCCAGACAGAAAACCAACGATCCAGGGCTGGCAGGACTCTAATCCGCGCTGGTTCAACATTATCCATCCTTACACTTATTTCCAGGGTACTTGGACTTTTACGGGAAATGACAAAGGCAAGCCTGCTTGGAACAACTGCCTTGTCAGATGCTTTTTCTGTGGCCTTCCTTATCCCAAACCTGTTTCGCCGCCTTTTTGCAGAAGGCTCTATCTCGGTAGCTTTTATTCCCACGTTCAAAGAATACCTTCTTGATAATAACAGGGAAAAAATAAAGGAATTCCTTTCATGTTTTTTTACTTTTCTATCTTTTACTGTTACCCTGACTGTAATGGCCGGAATCCTTGCAACACCGCTTTTGGTACCTCTGTTTGGTCTTACGGAATTTGACGAAACTGTTTTTCTTACCCGCTTGATGTTTCCTTTTTTGGCCCTTATTTCCATTGCTGCTTTTTTTCAGGGTATATTAAACTCACATAAAATTTTTACACCATCAGGCCTGGCACCCATACTTCTTAATATTACAACCATACTTTGCGCTTACGGCCTTAAGGACATAACAGGGAATCCAGCCAGAGCCATGGCAGTGGGCATCCTTTTAGGCGGATTCCTGGAAGCAGCAATACAGCTGCCATTTGTGTTAAAAAACAGCCAACGCTTCTTTTTTGTAAATTTAAAAAAAGCATTTTTAAATCCTGGAACCCGGCGTGTGCTTTTTCTCATCGGCCCGACCATCCTGGGTATGGCTGCTTATCAGATAAATGACCTTGTCTCAACTGCCCTTGCAGGCAATGCCGGGGAAGGTGTTGTTTCCAGCCTTCAGTATTCCCTGCGCATGCAGGAGTTGATTCTTGGCATTTTTGCGGTTTCCATAGGTACCGTTCTTTTGCCTGATCTGACAGAACACGCAAAAAGCCTTAGGTGGGATGTTTTTTCCCAAAGGCTTTTGGCTGCCATGAACATAATTGCCCTTGTAACTATACCCATAACATTCTTTTTTATTGCCAGGGGCGAAAGCCTAATACGTCTTATCTTCCAAACAAGGAGCTTTGACGAGGAATCAGTCAGGCTCACTCTGAGCGCTTTTATATTCCACATGCCAGGGCTTTATTTTATTGCGCTTAACCGTATTCTGGCGCCTGCTTTTTATGCGCAGAGCAATACAAAATCCCCAACATTTGCAGGGCTTATATCCTTTGCCATTAATATTACAGTCGCGTTTATTCTGGTTTCTCGTTTTAAAGGAGCCGGCATTGCCTTTGCCCTGTCTCTTGCAAGCATGGCTAACACAATAGCTCTTTTGGTTTTTCTTAGAAAAAATCCCAATATTGTTCTTGGTTCAATGGTAAGAACAGCAATATTTTACAGCATTAAACTTATTGTGTTTTCTGCCATTGCGCTTGTTCCAATACTTGTTTTTGGTGATTCTATTGAAGCGCTTTTTTCCGGGTATGGGCGCATAATAGGCCTGGGATTGCCTCTTTTTATTATGGCTCTGTTTTTTGGTTTAATTGGAGTGCTGTTATTGACAGTTACAAAAGACAAGCAAATATGGGCAATAATAAATATGATACGGAAAAAAAATAAGAATAATCAGGTTATTGAATAACGATCGCTTAAATCAGAACGCCACTGGGGCCGTTCATCCTTGTTTTCCCACTCAATTATTTTTTTTATGATGAATTTCTTTTGATTGCCTGGCTGATTATTATGGACAATTCCAAAGCGGCCGCCGCCTATATAGCTTACAAAATCACCTTTTTCAAGAATTTCTCTTTCATTAATCTGTTTGATTATACAATCAAAATGCACAGCTTTTCCGTTTGATTTTTCTGTTAAAGCAGCTGTTATATCCTGAATAGGTCTTTCGCATAAAGGGCAATCAGGAACAGGCAGGGGATCTTTTGATAAAATTGGGGCTGTCCATTTGGGCCTTTCATGTACAATGGGGCGGGGTTTTTCTGTTTGATTGGTGCGGGCATTTCTGTCTGATTTATCGTGCCGCCTATGCCTGCGGCGTCTGAAGGAGCGGTGGTGGTTCCCTCGATTATCGCCGCCCTTTCCGTCTTTGTTCGTAATTGCCTCCCTGAGGTATATCCAGAAGCTCGTTGCTAAGGATAAAGGCTATCCTTTGAATTGCTTCATAAACATACTCTTCGTTGTTGATTTTCTCACGTAAAGCTTCCAGATCTTGAGGCTGTAGACGGTTTCCCGCCCTGGTCCTTTGCGGAACTTCACGTACTAAGGTAATCATACACGCTCCGTAAAGGCTGATGCAAGATGGGTAATCCCCTGGGGCGTAACAAATATTACATCAAAGCGAACTGCCATATATCTATATTTTCGATTATCTAGGAGGAAATACTTAGCGGTTTTGATGATTCTTTGCTGTTTTTTGCTATTTATTCCATATTCCAGGGCTTCAATCCCTAATTTTGACCATGTTTTTACTTCAATAAAAATTAGAGTCTCATTTTCATGTGCAACTATGTCTATTTCGCCGCTGCGATATCTGTAATTACGGCATATTATTTTTATACCTTTTTCTTCAAGGTATTTAACTGCTAAGTCCTCGCCCTTTCGTCCGTTTTCAGGCATCTTTTGAAACAAGATCTTTGGGATCAACAGCCTTTGCTATAAAAAGGTGTTTGTCTTTTAAAAGATCGATAATTTCTCCTTCATCCTGCTTCAATGTATTGCCTTTTTCATCAATAAGAATACGTATTTTTGGTCTTAGAGGCGCGGTTCCCTGTACTTCCACAACTCTGGCTAAAGCACTGTTGTTTAAAACAATTATTGAGCCAATGGGGTAAATACCCATGGTTTGTATAAATGCCTTAAGCACATCAGGGTCAAAACGCCTGGAATTGTCAGAAAGCAGGTTTTTCATGGCCTGATAACCCACCATGGAATTGCGGTAGGGTTTTTGGCTTACCATGGCTTCAAAAGCATCTGCCACAGAGACTATCCTGGCACCTATATCTATGTCTGCTCCGGAAAGTTTACGGGGATAACCTTCGCCGTCCCATCTTTCATGATGCTGAACAACAACAAACCCCACTTCTTCAGGATAAAGTAATTCTTTTGTAACAATCCTGTGGGCATATATGGGGTGAGCCTGCATGCGCTGCATTTCTGCATCAGAAAGACCGCCTCTTTTGGTAACAAGTTCCTTTGGCAGCCTTAACATGCCAATATCATGCAAAAGCGCGCCAGAAACAATCTGCATAACCTTATGGTTGGGTAATTTAAGCTCAATCGCAATCAGTGCAGAAAGAATGGCTGCGTTAATTGAGCTTTTTGCCAGCTCTAATCCGCTTACTTCGCCTCCCAGGATAAAACCTATTATGGAATTACGGTCTTCCCGTACTGCTTTAATAAGACGGTTTGTAATACTGTCTATGGAACGGGATTCTATACTCAATCCCATTGCTATATCATCAAATAGTTCATTAAGGCGTTCAATCAGTTCTTTATATGAACGGTAACCCTCATTGTTCTCCTGGACTTCTGTAAGGGAAATTGCATTTGCCTTGGCTTTTTTCGCCTGTTTTTGAGCTGCATCCTGAGGAGTAGATCCAGCAGCTTTTTTCTGTTCAGAGGTTTTAGCGCCAGCACTTGCCTGCTCTGGGTCTACGAGCTCTCCGCTGGTGGCAACAGAGCTTATTTCCCATGTTTTAAGGCGATCAATATCCTTTTTTTTGAGTTTTACTCCAGCAGGCACTAAAACACTGTCACCTTCAATAAATACCGGTTCTGAGAAAATCATGCCAGGTTTTAATGTATCTACTGATATTAAATTCATTTTTTTAACCTCTATTCCATATAATAGTACAGTTAACGGCTGCATATTATTATCGGATAGGATCGCTTAAGTGGTCAAGCTCTCTCTTTTGTAAAAACAAAGGCCAATATTTTTGCCACAGCTTCCCAGCACCAGGGAGGAAGCCATTCACCTGGTTTTACCCCTGTATCAAGAAGAGAAGCCAGAACAGAATCTTCGACAATCTCTATGCCTGCTTCGCGGGCTGCTTTGATAATTCGCTCTGCTTCCAGACCCCGGCCTTTTGCTAAAAGACGAGGTACTCCGTCATCTGGATCATACCCAAGGGCCGAAGCTTTTTTTCCCTTAAATCCAAAATTACCTGATTCCATGTTACACCTCTTCATTTACAGAGCGCAAGTCTCCAAAACCAAGCTCTTGTGCAAGAGGCAGTTCTTCATCATTCCTAATATGAATATCAGAAATCCCTAAACTTTTAATTTCTTTTTTTAGCTGCTTTATTTCCCTTGATGAAAGACCGGGCTTTATACCAATATCAATGCTTAAGTTTTCTTTTTCTTTATTTATAAGAAAACGCCAATTTCGCTTTGGTCCTGATATATCTAAAATTAAATAAAATGGTTCCTCGATTAATACCCGTAATAAAACCTTTATTTCCATGCCTTCTTCAGTATAATTAAAGGGCCAGACAATCCAGCGCTGCTTGTTTTTTCCTGAAATTCGGTTTAATAACCCAAAGACATCCTCTTTTTCATTATCCCTTTCAAATGAATGCTGTAAATCATCTGGATCAGGCGGGTTGGATTGAAATTCATTAGGGGGGAATCTGGTTTTTTGATCTTCTGTTGAATCATTCATGTCAGGAAGTGCTGCGTATGCTTTAAGGGTGTCGCTTTCAAGGACCACACCCTTGTCAAAAGCTGCCAGTACGGCAAGGGCTTTTGCTTCAATGCTTTTTGCGTCCATGCCCTTATCCCCGGCATTCCCTCCTGTGTTCCTCAAAGAAAGTAAAACCTCTCTTCTAAGATTAGCAAGAACATCCTGTCTGGGAGTTAAGGCAAAAAACCTTGTAAAGGCAAGAAGCGCAGAGCTTAATGCATCCTGAGGCAGACCAAGGGCTGCTAAGGCAGACTTTATTATAGCAGCATTTGTTTGAGGGGTTTCAGTTAATTGTCCGCCTAAAGGCTGCGCCTTGCCTGTTTGAATGTTTTGATTATGAAGCGTAGTTTTGGCTGTTTGCTGTTTTAGAATATTATCCGAAGCTAGTTCTTTTCCGGTTTTACCAGGAACATTTTGATTAAAAAAGATCCCTGGTATTAACTTCATTTAGGACGAGCTTGTTGATTCAGAAGCCGGAGCCGGAGTTGCCTTTGCTTTTTTGGCAATATTCTTTTTGGAAACAATAAGTTCCCTGATTTTTGCTTTCTTGCCGATTTTGTCGCGGATATAGTAAAGCTTGGCCCGCCGCACTTTGCCCGGGCGTACCAGTTCTACTTTTGCAATACGGGGTGAATGTAATGGAAAAACCCTTTCCACGCCAACGCCGTAAGAGTTCTTGCGTACTGTAAAAGTTTTTCCAGCACGTGAATTCTTGATTGCTATAACAAGTCCTTCAAAAATCTGTATGCGTTCTGTCTTACCTTCAATTATCTTAAAGTGAACTTTTACTGTGTCTCCGGCCTTAAAATTGTCCGGGTTTGTTTTCATTTGGGCTGCTTCAATTTCCCTTATCTCGTTCATACATAACTCCTATAATTTTGAGGGTCTCGGCGTCAAAAAGCCCTTTTTCAAGTCCCTGCTGGATAAGATCCGGCCGTAAACTCATGGTTTTTTCAACCTGCTTTTCTAAACGCCAGCGCCTAATATTTTCGTGGTGTCCGGATAAAAGTATCTCCGGGGCTTTCAATGTATCAAATATTTCCGGTCTTGTATACTGGGGGTATTCCAAAAGACCCTTGCTAAAGCTCTCGTCCTCAAGCGACTGGGGAGTAATTACCTGTTCCAAAAGCCTGTACGTAGCGTCAATCAGGGTAAGGGCTGCTATTTCCCCTGAGGAAAGAACATAATCACCTACAGAAATTTCTTGATCCACATAAAGGTCAATTATGCGCTGGTCTATACCTTCATAACGGCCGCATATCAACAAGAGGTTTTTTTCCTTTGTCAATGTTTTTGCAAGCTCCTGGTTAAAGGGCTTTCCGGATGGGGAAAGGTAAACAACATGGGGCAGATCATTTTCCTGCCCTGGACTGCCTGCTTTTTGTGCATTGCTGCCAGCAGTATTATTCGCCTTTTTCTTTGCGCCATTGGCCTCTAGCGCCCTGGCTAAAGGCTCTGCCAGCATAAGCATGCCCGGGCCCCCGCCGTAAGGTGCATCGTCGCAGGTTTTGTGCTTGTCCTGGCTAAAGTCCCTGATATTAACAAGGCTATATTCGATAATGCCCCTGCTGACTGCTTTTGCCATAATAGAACTTGTAAAATAAGCATCGATAATTTCTGGAAAAAGGGTAAGGACAGTATACTTCATTCTAAAATCCATTTTTCAAGGAGTTTCACCCTGCCTTCCTGTATATTGATTTCTCCCAAAAACTCTTTTCTGAAAGGAATAAACCTTGTTTCCCCGGAATTAAGGCGAATCTCTGCCACAAAGCCATTCCCGCCTTCGATTACATCAATAATATGCCCTAAAAATTCTTCATTTGAAGGTATATCTGAATCCACTAGCTTAAGCCCCTTTAGGTCTTCTATATAATATTCCCCTTCATTTAAAGGCGCAGCAAAAGCCCTATCTGCAATAATTTCTGCGCCTGTAAGGGTTTTTGCCTGTTCCGGGCTGTTTATTCCATGAAATTTCATATAGATCCATGAAATATCATTTGAGGGCATAATTTCTTCGATATTATATTGTTTTTCTTTTCCGTGCTGGCGGAGTATTACGCTTTTAAGGGAACTAAGATGGCTGGTTTCGCCTGATAAAGACCTTATTTTAACAAAACCATCAAGACCAAAAGAAGAACCTACAATAGCGAGGGTAAATGATTGAGTCAAGAATCACCTTTTGAACCTGGCTTAGTCGAGAATCTCCAGAACAGTGTGCTTGCCAATTTTAGCGGTTGATGCCTGGAGTATAGTTCTTATTGCCTTGGCAATACGGCCATGTTTACCAATTACCTTTCCTATATCTCCGGAAGCTACACGAAGCTCTAATATAGTGGATTTCTCTCCTTCGATCATATTAACATTAACCTCGGAAGGGTTATTTACAAGGGATTTTGCGATATATTCAACTAAATCTTTTTCCATATTTTTACTCCTGAATTATTTTTTGGGATATTAAAAATTTTTATCTGGCTGGGTTTGAGCCCTTAAAGCCGGATTATTAGGCTTTTTTATTCAAAAGCATGCGCACTGTATCACTTACAGTAACACCTTTGTCCATCCATGCCTTGACTTTGTCTCTGTCAATGGAAATCTGCTTATCTTCAGCCTCTATAGGGTGATAATACCCCAATTCTTCTATAGTTCTCCCATCTCTGGGTTTTCTACTGTCTATAACGACAATACGGTAATAGGGACGCTTTTTGGTTCCAAATTTCTTGAGCCGAATAGTTGCGCTCATCAGTCCTCCTCGTTTTCAGTTTTAGCAGCCAGGTTTTTGCAGCTGCAGCATAGCGCAGAATTATATATATAGCAAATTGATGAATTTGTGTCAATAGGGGGAGGGTATTTTGGTTTTTTTTTCACGCAAAGACGCAAAGGCGTTTACCCAGCACCAAATTTGGTGCTGGGCAAGAAGAGCGCGGAGAAAGAATGGAGAGCTGTTACTTTGCTCCAAGCTTCTCTATAGTCTTAATATCAAGGCCGGTTATCTTTTGAATCATTTCTATTGATAAACCATTTGCAAGGGCATTTTTGGCAACAGCTTCTCGGCCTTTTTCTTGACCTCTTTCAAGGCCTTTTTCTATACCGTCTTCAACGCCTTCTTCATACCAGACTTGTTTGGCTTCTTCTGTGTTCCATTCGGTTATAAGCATATTTTCTACCTCCGAGGAGTGAGTTTCCAAAAACTCCTTCATTATATCATGGTTTAGGCAATAATTAATAGCTTTTTTCATGGCTTCTGATTTATCCCCAAGTTCTCTCTCATATTCTCTTATTTTAGCTATAAAAGCACTGTATTCATAGAGCTTTCTGCATCTTGAAGCTATATCTGTATTTCGGCCTTCATTAATGTTTATTACTCGTACATTAAGTTCAAGTGAAAGTACAAATTTTTCTGGAAGTCCAAATTCGTCAAGGTTTTCAAACAAGTCTGATAACTTTAAAACCTGATCATCAGGATATGGGTCTTTGCCGTTGTATAAAACAAAGAACTCAGGCCTTGGAATTGAAAGTAGTTTACTTGAGTAAAGGCTTTTGGGGTTGATAATTTTTTCATAAACTCTGGCAATATATATAAGGAGTCTTAAAGCCATATTAGGATTAATAGTGCTTTGGTGCTCAATTAAAACTACCAGTTTATTACCAATTACAAAGGAAATGTCATTGATCATATCCATGTAAAGTACATCCTTGAGAGTGTTAATAATAACCGGAATATCCGGCGGCAAATTAACATTCTCAAGCGCGCAATAGAGTTCCCGGAGTAAATCCGGGTCACTGAACAGCAATGAGAAAACGCTGTTCTTGTGTTTGGTGTTTGTTTTCATACCCTTTACACGGGTTTGAGATTCGTGCTGCTTTTAAATTTTCATACTTTTCTGAAATTTTTTCACGCCAAGGCGCAAAGAGCGCAGAGAAAGAATGGAGAATTTATAAATTATGCATTTCTTCACTCTCTGTGTCCGCCGTGCCGCTGTGAGAGATAATCCCAATAAATATTTTATTTTTAGGCTATTTCAAAGTTGAGCTTGGAAACAGCCTAAATCGCTGTCTGTTTTTTCCGTTTGTTGTTCGCAGCAGCACTTATCATTGCTGCAATGGGTTCAAGAAGCTCTTCCGGCAGAATTAACAAATCGTCCAGTATATCCCTGAATCGCAAATATGCGGATATATCTATGGACTGCCTGTATTCCCTGCCGCTTACAAGATACTCAACCGAAAGCCCAAGAGCAGAAGCCATTTTTACAGCAATGTCAGCAGGCGGCATGGATTGCTGGGGTCCCAGGTAAGCGTCCAGAGCTCGTTTTTTTATACCCACTTTTGCGGCAAATTCCTTGCGGTTGAGCCCAATATATTCAATTTCAGAGCGCAATCGCTTTGAAAAATCTGTCATATATAGAAAAAATAACATAATTATGTCATTTAGAACTTGATTTATACCTAATTATGTATATAATGTATACGATACATTATTATGTATTTTTATAAAAGAATGGAGTTTTTTATGAGAAAAAGAATTAAATTTTTTGGAATTTTAGCTGCTTTGGCAGTAATAGCAATAACAAGTTGTCCTGATCCTGTGAATACACCCAATGATACACCTCAGCCTACCGATAATGTCGCGGTAACCGGGGTATCTCTTAAAGAATCCACCAGCATTGTTGTGGGTGGTACTGAAACTTTAACAGCAATAATAGAACCCAGTAATGCAACAAACAAGAATGTAAGCTGGAGCAGCAGTGCTAATGGTGTAGCCACAGTATCAAATACCGGTGTTGTCACTGGCGTAAGTGCAGGAACAGCAACAATC
>Ga0099364_10008127_pt1 | contig 14822 bp, 14 predicted proteins | sample TergutTh196P3_FD_73070 | JGI IMG/M metagenome (GOLD analysis project Ga0099364, IMG submission 73070) | Microcerotermes parvus P3 segment gut microbial communities from Pointe-Noire, Republic of the Congo - Th196 P3 | ecosystem: Host-associated > Arthropoda: Insects > Digestive system > Gut ... | reverse complement strand
GCGAAGACGGAGCCGGTGAAAACAGCGGCACCGGCGGCGAAGCCTCCGGCGAAACCACCCCACAGAAAAAGAGCTTCTGGCAAAGGTTTATCGCCTTCTTGCTTCGGTTGTTTGGGGTGGGGTAGGGCTTCGGCCCTCCCCACCAGCCCTCGCCGGAGGGCTCTGGGTTTAGGGTTAGCGTGATGGCAATGAGCAATGGAATAAAATGAATATGAAACCCGCCGCTGTAGAGAAATACAGCGGCGGGTGGTTTTTTGGGGGGGGTTATGGGATGAGATCCGTTGGCACCCAGCCGGGCGAAGTGGTCGTCGTCGTTGTTGTTGTCGGCGCGGTGGTGCGCGTCGTCGTTGTGGTTGTGGTGGTAGGAGGCGTTGACCTGGTGGTGTAGGTTATCCCAACCGAGGACCGCGTTGTGGTGGTTGTGGTCGTGCCGGAGGAGCTTGTGGAGCTCGAGCTGCTGGGCACTGTGGTGCCGGTATCGGAGGTTGGGACGGTGGTGGGAACCTGTGTTAATGTGGCGTTTGGAACAGTGTTGGTGGGAATGGTAGGATAGGTGGTTGGCGGCCGCGTCGTCGGGCGCCGGGTGGTGGGAATCGTATAATTGCCGACAGGGTTGGTGTTATTGGGGCTGTAATAATCAAAGGTCGTAGGCATTGTTATCGGTTCCGTGGGCAGCAGCTCACCCGACAGCGGCAGCACATGAATGGCGCTGACCCGCTGCACGAACATTTCGGGCACATGGCTCTGGCTGCGGGGGCACATGCGCAGCGGCGGCTCGGCGTCGATGAGCGCGCCGTCCATCTCCCAGGCCAGCAGGGTGTCGTCCGCCATGGCGGTCATGGGGTCGTAGCTAACGACGCTGCCCTCAATGGAATACACCGCGACGCTCTGCACGGCCTGAATGCCCAGATAGGAGATGATGTCCTTCAGCCGCACGCCGGAGTAGGTGTTGCTCATCGTGAGGCCCGTGGCGGGGTCCGTCACAGCCATATCGACATTATATTTTTGTAAGTACTGCGCGTCCGCGCTGTGAAAAACATTCACGCCCGGAATGCCGCGCACCTCAATCTGCCATACGCCCGCGACAACCGGAATATCGCTGGTTTCGTCCGGCGGCGTGGTAAAGGTGAAGCTTGAGATCTCCGTTGTTGTGGTGGTGGTGGTTTCATTGCCGCCTTTGCCGCAGGCCGCAAAGGCGAATACCATCGCGCCTGTAAGCAGAAGCGCGAGCCAGGGTGCTGTTTTCTTCATAACCATTCTCCTCCAGGCGGCACGGCTTTGCGCAGCACCGCGTATTGATGACGCACTTGTCCCTATATAAAGTATTATAACTGATTGCGCAAGATTTTGCAAGAAATTTTTTTCGCTTTTCTTTCATATAAATATTGCAATATATGGATGCGTTTTTGTTGCGAATATGCGTGGATGCGGGAGCTGCTAAATGAAAAATTCCAGAAAACTGATTCTCAACACCGTTTTGCTCACCATGGTCGCTTTTTTGATGCAGACGGTGGGCGTGGCGTTCAACGTTTACCTGACCAATCGAATCGGGGCGGTGGGCATCGGGCTGTTCCAGCTGACGATGACGGTCTACGGCATGGCCGCCACCTTCGCCACAGCGGGGGTGCGGCTGGGGTCTACCCGGCTGAGCATCGACCTTCTGGCGCGGGATCCGGCGGCCTCGGCGCAGAAGGCCATGCGGCTGTGCCTGGGCTATTCCCTGGCGCTCAGCTGCGTGATGGGGGCGGTGCTCTATGCTGGCGCGCCTCTGGCGGCGCAGCACTGGCTGCGGGATATCCGCACGGAGCCGGCCCTGCGCTGGCTGGCGCTGTGCCTGCCAAGCGTGTCGCTTGGCGTGGCGGCCCAGGGCTATTTTACCGCCGTGCGGACCATCGTAAAGAGCGCCGCGGTGCAGGTGCTGGAGCAGGCGGTGAAGATCGCGGTGGTGGTGGTTCTGCTTGTGAGAATGCTTCCCAGGGGAGTGGACTACGCCTGTCTGGCCATCGTCTACGGCATGTGCGCGGGGGAAATGGCGGGGATGCTGCTGTCGTTTTTGTTCCTTTGGCGGGACCCCCTCATGCGGCGGCGGAAGAAGGGCCGCTCGCTGCGCCTGATGGAGCTCTTCCACATCGCCGGGCCAGACGCCGCCGGGACCTGTATTCGCAGCGTTCTGCTGACCACGGAGCATCTGCTCATCCCGCGGGGATTTCAGGCCTCGGGGCGCTCGGCGGAGGAGGCCATGCGCATTTACGGCGTAATTCACGGCATGACGCTGCCGGTGCTGCTGTACCCCTCGGCGGTGCTGTCGTCCCTTTCGAGCCTGCTGGTGCCGGAATTCTCCCAGCTGCGGGTGCGCGGGCAGGAGGGGCGCATCGACATGGCCGCGAAGCGGATTCTGCGGCTGTCCCTGCTTTACAGCGTTTTTGCCGCCGGCGTGTTTTATGCCTTCGCCGAGCCGCTGTCGCTGCGGATTTACGGCAATACCGACGCGGCGCGCTACCTGCAGGTTCTGGCGCCCCTTGTGCCGGTGATGTATGTGGATATGAGCGTGGACGGCATGCTCAAGGGCCTGGATCTGCAGAAATACTCCATGCTCTATAACATCATCGACACCGGGATGTGCGTGGCGCTGGTGCCGCTGCTGATTCCGCGGCTGGCCGTCAAGGGCTACATGATGATTCTCTTTGCCAGCGAGATCTACAACTTCGCCTTCAGCCTGCGCCGCCTGTTGATGGTGACGAAAACCGTGAAGCTCAAATTCACCGATATCGCCAAGCCTGTGCTCTGCGCCGCCATCTCCGCCCTGCTGCCCCTGGGGATTTCCAATGCCATGAACCCCGGCTTCCTGGGGAAATCCACTCTGTGGCTGGGGCTTGCCATCTGCGCGGGCGGCGGGATATACCTTGCCGCGCTGATGCTGTCTGGCTCATTCACGCGGGAGGACATCAAGTCTCTGCGCAAAGCTGTCTGAATCTCCACAGCCGTTCCTGGTCCTCCCGCGTGGCATAGGCGATCCCCACCCGGGGCAGGGCTTCGATGCCCGGCACCCGAAAGCCGTCGTCCTCCAGCCACAGGAGCTCAGACTCATACAAGAGCAGGCCGTTGTGGCACACGCGGATATTCAGGGCCTTCGTCAGCCGCCCGGGGCCGGGGGGCATTCCCTCCACGCCGCGGATGAGCGCGCCCTGGGGCTGGCCGTCCAGCCCGGTGACGACGTTGAGCAGGGCGTGAATGCCATAGCACAGATAGACGTAGGAACGCCCGCCTGGCTCATACAGTGTGGCGCTGCGCTTCGTTTTGCCCTTGTGCGCGTGGCAGGCGCTGTCCTCCTCGCCCCGGTAGGCCTCCGTTTCGGTGACACGCCGCCGCAGTACGCTGCCGTCGGGGAGCCGCCGGCACAGCAGCTTGCCCAACAGCTCCGGCGCGGCGGTGAGCACGTCGCGGGCATAAAAGGGCTCGTCCAGGCGGGTGGCGGCCATTGCGAAACCTCCAAACGATTCTAAAAACATTTTGGCCGCTCGAACGTTTTCGCGGCGAAAATGAGAAGAATATCAGAATTAATAAAGCTAAATCGCTGAAGCGCGCCAGATTGCCCCTTAAAAAACACCCATATATTGACATTGACATTCAAGTGGCTTAATCCTATATACTATTATGGTGCAGGGGAGGCTGAACTCCCTCTTCTGCGCCTTTCTCTCTCTTCCCTCTTTTTTTCTCTTTCTTTCAGCATGCCGCCCTGTCGTTCTGTCAGGGCGGTATGCTATTTTATTTAAAATGCTTATTTTGCAGGATTGAGTGTTTTCCCAAAACCATACGAACCTTTATCAAATCCATTCCTCTCATAAAACGCGTGTGCAGCGGTACGCTTGAATCCACTGTTTAAATGAATATGAAAGACACTTTTTTCTTTTGCGTAGCTTTCCATACGTTGAATCAGCTGTGTTCCAATTCCTTTATTCTGGTTTTCTTCTTTGACTGCTATTCCGGTAATCATCAATTTCTCGGATTATCACTTCCATATTGACCCCCAATCGTCAACCAATGCTATGATCTAAAGTATAACATGCCGCCGCGTTTCATGATAGCGCAAAATTCTTAACTTTTTATGATAGAATCATGAACAATGGGGCCGCCAGATCAACCTCAAACAACAAAAAAATCCCTTGCTTTTTGGCAAAAGATGTGATATTATTTCTATGGCGCCGGCGCGGCGGCGGACAATCTGAACCCCCGGAAGGGGGTGTCGCTCATGGAGTACATCGTCCTTTTAATCATTGTTTTGATTCTTTTGGATCGTCTCTTGAACCGATAAAATCAGATGACCGCCCCTCTACCCAAGACGTGGCGGTCATCTGATTGCAACTCTAGGGGGAGGTCCGCACAAAGCGCTGTGCCCCCCTGACAACCCCATTATACGCGAAAGCGCCGGGGTTGTCAAGGGGGGGCTCAACAAAAAATACAAAGACGAATAAAAAGATGAAGGGTGTACGAATATGATCACCTTCCGCGATACGCACGATTTTACGCCGCAGGCTCTGCAAGAGCTCTTTCTTTCCGTGGAGTGGTCGAGCGGGCATTACCCTGACAAGCTGGCCGCCGCCATGCATCATTTCGAAACAGTTATCTCCGCCTGCGCATCGTCGTGGTAGCGTACAACGCCGAATTGGATTTTTACGAGTCCTGCGGCTTCAAAAAAGCCGGAGACGCCAGCCCGATGTTTATCACCAGCCTATGGACCTGAGGAGAAAGCAATCGCCGTCACGGAGCACGTCGCGGAGCCCGGGGCAAATTTCTCTTGACAAACGCAATAGAAAGATATATAATACCTACCAATACCATATGCATTGTATATTTTATGAATGGAGGTAATCGAAATGCCAAGAGCAAAAAACGCGGGCATTGCGGGCAAGCTCACCGACCTGATCGGGAATACCCCGCTGCTGCGGCTTGGGGGATACGCCGAGATGCAGGGCCTGAAGGCGGCGCTCATCGCCAAGCTGGAATATTTCAACCCGGCGGGCAGCGTCAAAGACCGCATCGCCCTGGCGATGATTGAGGAGGCCGAGCGCAGCGGCAAACTGAAGCCCGGCGCCGTGATCATCGAGCCTACCAGCGGCAACACCGGCATTGGTCTGGCCTGCGTGGCCGCGTCGCGGGGGTACCTCGTGATCCTCACCATGCCGGAAACCATGAGTATCGAACGGCGCAATCTGCTCAAGGCCTACGGTGCGGAAATTGTTCTGACCGAAGGCGCGAAAGGCATGAAGGGAGCCATCGCCAGGGCGGAGGAATTGCTGGCCGCCACGCCCGGCGCGTTCCTGCCGGGGCAGTTCGCCAACCCTGCCAATCCGAAGGTGCACTATGAAACCACCGGCCCGGAAATCTGGGCTGACACTGAAGGGCAAGTGGATATCTTCGTGGCGGGGATCGGCACGGGCGGCACGATCACCGGCGCGGCGGCCTATTTGAAGGAGAAAAACCCGGCTCTGAAAATCATCGCGGTGGAGCCCGCCGATTCGCCAATGCTGTCCGAGGGACGCGCGGGCTCCCACAAAATTCAGGGTATTGGCGCGGGTTTTGTGCCTGAAATTTTGAACACAGAGATTTACGATGAAATCATCGCCGTGAAAAATGAGGACGCGTTCCATACGGGCCGTGAGCTGGCGCGAAGCGAGGGGCTGCTTTGCGGGATTTCCTCCGGCGCGGCGCTGTGGGCGGCAACGCAAATTGCCAACCGTCCGGAAAACGCGGGCAAGAATATCGTCGTGATTTTGCCCGACACCGGCGAACGCTATCTTTCCACACCGCTGTTTGATTAAATGCAATATTCGCCCGCTTCTGTGGATTCATCCAGGATCATTTGCAGGGTGATGCCGTCGAGATATTCGTCGATCACTTTTTGCAGGCCCTGCCACATGGGCAGGGTTTTGCAGTAGCCGCTGCGCCCGCACTGGTTGGGCTCGTTCTCCAGGCAGGCCACGGGGCAAAGCCCGCCCTCGGTGACGCGCAAAACCTGCCCCACCGTATACTGCCCCGGCGCGCGGGCCAGCATATAACCCCCCTGGTAGCCCCGGTTGGCACGCAGAAAATCCCCGCTGCCCAGCAGGGGGACGAGCTGCTCCAGATATTTTTTGGAGATGCCCTGCCGCCGCGCGATATCCTTCAAGGCAATGAAGCCCTCGTCTTTATGCTCGGCCAAATCCAGCAGCATCCGCAGGGAATAACGGCCCTTGGTTGAGATTTTCACAGGAAACACCCGCTTTCGTCTTGATAACCCAATTATACTATAGGCATTCTATGTTTTCAAGTAAAATTTAAAGGAGATATTTTCATGAGCCAGAAGAACTATAAGTTCGAAACCCTGCAGCTGCACGTGGGGCAGGAAAGCCCCGACCCCGCCACCGGCGCGCGGGCCGTGCCCATCTACCAGACCACCTCGTATGTCTTCCAGGACTGCGCCCAGGCGGCGGGGCGCTTTGCCCTGAGCGAGGGCGGCAACATTTACACCCGCCTGATGAACCCCACCTCCGACGTGTTCGAGCAGCGCGTCGCGGCTCTGGAGGGCGGCGCGGCGGCCTTGGCCACAGCCTCCGGCGCGGCGGCGATTACTTACGCGATTCAAAATATTGCGCGGGCAGGGGACCATGTTATCTCAGACAAATCAATTTACGGCGGAACCTACAATCTCTTCGCCAATACGCTGCCGGAATCCGGCATAGAAACCACTTTTGTTGACGGCGGCGAGCCCGCGCATTTTACGCGGGCGCTGCGTCCCAACACCAAGGCGATCTTTATCGAAAGCCTCGGCAACCCCCATTCCAGCATTGTGGACATCGCCGCCGTGGCGGACATCGCCCACAGCCACGGCATCCCGCTGATTGTGGATAATACCTTTGCCACGCCCTATCTGCTGCGGCCCATTGAGTACGGCGCGGACATTGTCGTGCATTCTGCGACGAAATTCATCGGCGGCCACGGCAGCTCCCTGGGCGGGGTCATCATAGACAGCGGCAAGTTCGGCTGGGCGCAAAACGACAAATTCCCAGGGCTGACCCAGCCCAACCCCAGCTATCACGGCGCAGTGTTCACGCAAGCTGCCGGGAATCTGGCCTACATCATCAAAATCCGCACGACCCTTTTGCGGGACACCGGCGCGGCGCTTTCGCCGTTCAACTCCTTTTTGTTCTTGCAGGGGCTCGAAACCCTTTCTTTGCGCGTGGAGCGCCACGTGGAAAACGCCCTGAAAGTTGTGAAATATCTCTCCACGCATTCCAAAATAGAGCGCGTCAATCACCCCTCGCTGCCGGGCCACAGGGATCACGCCCTGTACCGGAAATATTTCCCGAAGGGCGCCGGCTCCATCTTTACCTTCGAGATCAGGGGCGGCGCGGAAGAGGCAAGAGCCTTCATCGACCGCCTGGAGCTGTTCTCCCTGCTGGCCAATGTCGCGGACGTGAAATCCCTGGCGATCCACCCGGCCTCCACCACGCACTCCCAAATGAACGCGGAGGAGCTGCTGGCCTCGGGCATCCAGCCGGGCACCGTGCGGCTTTCTATCGGCACGGAGCATATTGACGATATCATCGGGGATTTGGAGCAGGCCTTCGCGGAAAAGAGCGAAGAGAGCAGCAAAAAATAATGCTTGACATTCCACTCCTGATCCTGTATAATGCATCCATCAATTGAATAAACAGCCAAAACCGTTGACGCGGGGATAAAAACAAGAAGCGGCTTACTGCCGCGTGTGCACTTCCAGAGAGCCGGGGCGCTGAGAATCCGGCAGAACGCAGCTTGTTAAATGGGCCGCTGAGGGCGCAGTCAAAAGAGCTTTTGATTTTGTTGAAAAGCTCCGAGTATTCTGCGACGTGAGGGCATACGTGAGTTGCCGGGAATATGCAAGGCCTGTTCGCGGGCTCCGTATTCCGCTGAGCGCGGGGCGAGTATCCCCGAATCATGGTGGCACCGCGGATTTCAATTTGTTTGATCCGTCCATGACAGAGCGAGGCTTTGTCATGGGCGTTTTTTATTTTTTTATGTTAAAGGAGTGATCGGAATGATCCAGCAAACGCGGCCAACTCTCACGCAGGCGAAGGAATACGCGAAGGAATATCGGGTGGTTCCGGTCTGGCGAAGCCTCCCCATCGGCGGGCGGGACCCGTTGGAGGTCTTTCTGGCCCTCAAGCGCGTGAGCAGGCAGTGCTTTGTGCTCGAAAGCGCGGAGCTCGCCGCCCACGGGCGCTACACCTTCCTGGGTTACAGCCCCAAGCTGGAGCTCAGCTGCCGGAGCGGTGAGATGACAATCCGCAATGGCGCCAGCATCACGCTGCGAACAGACGACCCCGGCGCGCGGATCCGGGAGATTCTGGAGGAAAACCGCGCCCCGCGCCTGCCCGGCCTGCCCCCGTTTTCAGGCGGCCTTGTGGGCTACTTCGCCTACGACTACGTGAAATACAGCGAGCCGGGGCTGTGCCTGGACGCGCGGGACCAGGAGGGCTTTATGGACGTGGACCTGATGCTCTTCGACAAGGTGGTGGCCTTCGACCATTTGGAGGGCAGGATTCTCCTTATCGCCAATGTCCGCGCGGACAATCTGGAGGAAAACTACCACCTGGCCGTGCAGGAGCTGGAGACCATGCGGCGCATCGTGGAAACAGGCGAGTGCGCGCGTCCCGAGGGGCTGAGGCTTCGCTCGGCGTTTCGCCCGCTTTTTGACCGGGCGCGCTACTGCGACATGGTCGAGGCGGCCAAGCGGCACATCGTGGAGGGCGACATCTTCCAGGTGGTGCTCTCCAACCGTTTGGAGGCCGACGCGCAGGGCAGCCTGTTTGAGACCTACCGCATTTTGCGGGAACGCAACCCCTCGCCCTACATGTTCTACTTCAGCTCTGACGACATAGAGATCGCGGGGGCCGCGCCGGAGACTCTGGTCAAGTGCGTGGACGGAAGGCTCTCCACCTTCCCCCTGGCGGGCACGCGGCCCCGGGGCAAAACCCCGGCGGAGGACGCCGCCCTGGAGGCGGAGCTGCTGGCGGACGAGAAGGAGCTGGCCGAGCACAACATGCTGGTGGACCTGGGGCGCAACGACATCGGGCGGGTCAGCGCGTTCGGCAGCGTCGCCGTGGAGGACTACAAGCGCGTGCTGCGTTTTTCCCATGTGATGCACATCGGCTCCACGGTTACGGGCCGGCTGCGGGAGGACCGCGGCGCCCTGGACGCCCTGGGCGCGCTGCTGCCCGCGGGCACACTTTCCGGCGCGCCCAAGCGCAGGGCCTGCGAGATCATCAACAAGCTGGAAAACAACAAGCGCGGCATCTATGGCGGGGCCATCGGCTACCTGAGCTTCTCCGGCGACCTGGATACCTGTATCGCCATCCGCATTGCCTTCAAAAAAAACGGCAAAGTCTTCGTCCGCTCAGGGGCGGGCATCGTGGCCGACAGCGTGCCGGAGCGGGAATTCGCCGAATGCGAAAACAAAATGGGAGCCGTAATAGACGCGTTGAAGGATGCCAGCGAAGGTCCACAGGCAAATGACCAGAGAACAGGAGGCGTTTCAGAATGATATTACTCATTGACAATTATGACAGCTTCTCCTACAATCTCTTTCAGATGGCGGGAAGCATTGATCCGAACATCCAAGTGATCCGCAACGACGCGATGCATGTTCTGGAGATCAGCAATCTGGCCCCGAGCCACATCATTTTATCTCCCGGCCCGGGCCGGCCCGCCGATTCCGGCGTGTGCAGGGAGGTTGTGCGTATTCTGGGGCCGCGCGTTCCCATCCTCGGCGTGTGCCTGGGCCACCAGGCCATCTGCGAGGCCTATGGCGGCAGAGTGGGCTACGCGAAAACTCTCATGCACGGCAAGCCCTCCCGCATCACGCAGCTGGGGAACAGCTCCCTTTTCGCTGGCATGCCGGCGGAATTCCAGGGCGCGCGCTACCACTCCCTCGCGGCGGACGAAAGCGCCCTGCCGCCCTGCCTGGAGGTCACCGCCCGGGCGGAGGACGGAGAGATCATGGCGATGCGGCACAGGGAATACCCTGTCTACGGCCTGCAGTTCCATCCGGAATCCATCCTCACCCCCCTGGGGCACAGGATCCTGCAAAACTTCCTGGGCTCGGAGCTTCGGGCCTCGCTTTAAAAGGCGGCGTATCGGGGCTCGCGTTCGCCTATCTTGAAAAAAGCAAGGAGAATTTCTCATGATCAAAGAAGCCATCCTCCGGGCCGCGTCACGGCAAAATCTCGATAGCGACGCCGCCGAGGCCGTCATGCACGAGATCATGAACGGCGAGGCCAGCCAGATTCAAATGGCGGCCTATCTGGCGGCCATGAGCGTCAAGGGCGAGACCATTGAGGAGATCACGGGCTCGGCGGCGGGCATGCGCAAGCACTGCGTCCGGCTGCTCCACGACATGGACGTCCTGGAAATCGTGGGCACCGGCGGCGACCACTCCAACTCCTTCAACATCTCAACCACCTCCGCCCTCGTGGTCTCCGCGGCGGGGATTCCCGTGGCCAAGCACGGCAACCGCGCGGCCACCAGCAAGTCCGGCGCGGCGGATGTTCTGGAGGCCCTGGGGGTCAACATCGCCGTTTCCCCGGAGAAAAACCTCGCCCTGCTGAAGGAAATCAAGCTCTGTTTTCTTTTCGCGCAGAATTATCACATCGCCATGAAGTACGTCGCCCCCGTGCGCCGGGAGCTGGGCATTCGCACGATTTTCAACATTCTGGGGCCCATCGTGAACCCCGCCGGGGCCAGCATGCAGCTGCTGGGCGTCTATGACGAGGATCTCGTGGAGCCCATGGCTCAGGTGCTGAACAATCTGGGCGTGCGCAGCGCCATGGTGGTCTATGGCCGCGACGGCCTGGACGAGATCTCCATGAGCGCGCCCACGCGGGTCTGCGAGCTGCGGGACGGGCGGTTCCGCCCCTATGTGCTGGAGCCGGAGCTGCTGGGCCTGCGCCGCTGCCAAAAAGAAGAGCTCACCGGCGGCACGCCACAGGAAAACGCGGCCATCACCCGGGCGATTCTCTCGGGCGAGCCGGGCCCCCGGCGGGACGCTGTCGCGCTCAACTCCGCCGCGGCGATCCATATCGCCCGCCCGGAAATCTCTCTGCGGGAGGCCGTCGCGCTGGCAAACGAAATCATTGGCAGCGGCAAGGCCCTCGCGCAGCTGGAACGGTTTATCGCGCTTTCGAATGAGGATGATGCCCTATGATACTGGACAAAATCGCCGCCGCCGCCCGGGAACGCGTCGCGCGGAGCAAGCGGGCTCTGCCCTTCCAAGAGCTGCGCCGCCGGGCGGAGGCGCTTCCCTCCCAAACCGGCTTCCCTTTTCAAGCGGCCCTGGCCGCGCCGGGCCTGTCGTTCATCTGTGAGGTAAAAAAGGCCTCGCCCTCCAAAGGACTGATCGCGGAAGCCTTCCCCTATGCGCAAATCGCGGCGGAATATGAGCGGGCGGGCGCGGCGGCCATCTCCGTGCTCACGGAGCCCGACTATTTTCAGGGCAGCGACAAGCATTTAAAAGAAATCGCCGAAGCCGCGGGCATCCCGGTTCTGCGAAAAGATTTTACAGTCGATCCCTATCAGATCTACGAGGCCAGGCTCCTGGGGGCCTCGGCGGTGCTGCTCATCTGCGCCCTGCTTGACAAGGCGGCTTTGAAGGAGTATTATCAGACAGCGGCCAGCCTGGGGCTTTCCGCCCTGACGGAGGTCCACGATGAGAGCGAGGCCCTCATGGCCGCGGAAGCGGGTGTGCCCATCATCGGGGTAAACAACCGGGATCTGCGCAGCTTCGAGGTAGATCTTCGTACCTGTGAACGCCTGCGTCCCCTGATTCCGGCCGGCTGCGTTTTTGTGGCCGAAAGCGGCATCCGCGGGGCGAAAGACATCGCCTATCTGCGAAAGCTGGGCGCGGACGCCGTGCTCATCGGGGAGACGCTCATGCGCTCCTCCGACAAAACGGCGGCGCTGAAGGAGCTGCGGGGATGATAAAGATCAAAATCTGCGGGCTATCCAGGCCGGAGGATATGGAGGCCGCCAACGAGGCCATGCCGGATTACATCGGCTTTGTCTTCGCGGAAAGCAGGCGCCGGGTCACATTCGCCCAGGCGGAGCGCCTGCGCGCGCGCCTGCGCCGCGAAATTACGCCCGTGGGGGTTTTCGTGGGCGCGAAGCCCGAGGACATCCTGGCGCTTTACCATGCCGGTGTCATTGAGCTGGCGCAGCTCCACGGCGGGGAGAGCGAGGAGGAGATCGCGCGGCTCCCCATGCCGGTGATCAAGGCCGTTTTGCCCCATGAAAGCCGCGAAACCGGGGCGCGCTTCCTTCTGCTGGACAGCGGCGCGGGCAGCGGCAGGCCCTTTGACTGGAGCCGCATCGGGCACATGGAAAAGCCCTGGTTCCTGGCGGGGGGCATTTCTCCCGCGAATATCCATAAAGCGCTGGAGTGCAGGCCCTACGCGATTGACCTTTCCAGCGGCGCCGAAACAAATGGGGTAAAAGACAGAGACAAGATGATATATTTCACCCGGAAAGTGAGGGATTTTATATGAGAACCGGACGCTTCGGCGCCTTTGGGGGGCAGTATATCCCCGAGACGCTGATGAACGAGATTCATGCCCTGGAGCGGGCCTATGAGCACTGTCAAAACGACCCGGGTTTTCGCGCGGAGCTGAATGCCCTGCTGCGGGATTACGCCGGGCGGCCCTCCCTGCTTTACTTTGCCGAAAAGATGACCGAAGCGCTGGGCGGCGCGAAGGTCTATCTCAAGCGGGAGGATCTGAACCACACGGGCTCCCATAAGATCAATAATGTATTGGGCCAGACCCTTCTCGCGAAGAAGATGGGGAAGACCCGGGTGATCGCCGAGACCGGCGCGGGCCAGCACGGCGTTGCCACGGCCACGGCGGCGGCGCTGCTGGGCCTGGAATGCGAAATCTTTATGGGGCGGGAGGACACGCGCCGGCAAAGCCTCAATGTCTACCGCATGGAGCTGTTGGGAGCCCGGGTGCATCCCGTGACCTCCGGCACAATGACCCTCAAGGACGCCGTAAACGAAACCATGCGGGAATGGGTAAGCCGCACCCACGACACCCACTACGTGCTGGGCTCCGTCATGGGCCCGCACCCCTTCCCCACCATCGTGCGGGATTTTCAGAGCGTCATCAGCCTGGAGGCGCGGGCGCAGATTCTTGAAAAAGAGGGCCGGCTCCCCGCCGCGGTGATGGCCTGCGTGGGGGGCGGCAGCAACGCGATCGGCATGTTTTATCATTTTATCCCGGACGCGGGCGTGCGGCTCATCGGCTGCGAGGCCGCCGGGCGCGGGCTTGAGACCGGCCGGCACGCCGCCACCATCGCCAGGGGGGAGCCCGGCGTATTCCATGGCATGAAGTCGTATTTCTGTCAGGACGCCGAGGGGCAGATCGCGCCGGTATACTCCATTTCCGCCGGGCTGGACTACCCCGGCATCGGTCCGGAGCACGCGCATCTGTACCAGACGGGCCGCGGGGAATACGTATCCGTCACAGACGACGAGGCGGTGGAGGCCTTCGCGTTTTTGGCCAAAACGGAGGGCATCATCTGCGCCATTGAAAGCGCCCACGCCGTAGCCCACGCCATGCGGATCATCCCGCAAATGCCCAAAGAGGAAAGCGTGCTCCTCTGCCTTTCGGGCCGGGGCGACAAGGACGTGGCAGCCATCGCCAGATATCAGGGGGTTGATCTACATGAGTAATATTTCCAAAGCGTTTAGGGACATCAAAAGCAAAAATGAAAAAGCCTTTATCGGCTTCGTCACCGGCGGCGACCCGAATTTACAGGCCAGCGAAAATATCATTCTGGCGATGGCCCGGGCCGGAGCCGATTTGATTGAGATCGGCATCCCTTTCTCCGACCCCATCGCCGAGGGCCCGGTGATCCAGGCCGCGAATCTGCGTGCCCTGGCCGCCGGGACAACCGTGGAAAAAATATTCGGCCTGGTGCGCGGCCTGCGGCAAAAAATTGATATCCCGCTGGTATTCCTGACCTATCTCAACCCCGTGCACCACTACGGCTACGAGGCCTTTTTCGCCCGCTGCGAGGCCGTGGGCCTGGACGGCATCATCATTCCCGACCTGCCCTTTGAGGAGCGGGACGAGCTGCGGGAAACCGCCGCCCGCCACGGCGTTGATCTCATCAGCCTCATCGCCCCCACCTCGGGGCGGCGCGTCGCTGAAATCGCCGGGCAGGCAAGCGGCTTTCTTTATGTCGTAAGCAGCATGGGGGTCACGGGGATGCGCAATGATATTCCCGCCGGCCTTCCAGAAACCCTGAAGCTCGTCCGCGCGGCGACGGACCTGCCCGTGGCCGTGGGCTTTGGCCTGCACAGCCCGGAGCAAGCCAGGCAGGTGGCGCGAATCGCCGACGGCGTGATTGTGGGCAGCGCAATCGTAAAGCTGGCGGAGCGTTATGGAGAACAGGCCGCGGAGCATGTTTTCGCCTATGTCAAGGGCATGAAAGAGGCCATGCTGGAAAAATAAACAGCGGTCAGGACGGCAGCCAGAACAGAAACAGCCTGAAAATTCGCATAAGCAGCGTTTCAAGGCGGTTGGCCGGAGCGGCGTCGCTTTTCCCGGTCGGCGTGGCTTCCGCCTGTGCGGGTACCGGCAAAGCCGCCTGCGCGGGCATGGGCGCGGGCGCGTCTTCAGCCGCCGCGGCCTGCTTCACGGCCTCAAAGCGATTTATGGCCACGGCGCCGAAGTAGATCGGATCGGTGCCGTTGATATAGCGCCGCATAGCGTTGATGGTATCCATCGTCGGCGCGGCCAGAAGGATGTCGGGAT
>Ga0099364_10008126_pt1 | contig 14823 bp, 14 predicted proteins | sample TergutTh196P3_FD_73070 | JGI IMG/M metagenome (GOLD analysis project Ga0099364, IMG submission 73070) | Microcerotermes parvus P3 segment gut microbial communities from Pointe-Noire, Republic of the Congo - Th196 P3 | ecosystem: Host-associated > Arthropoda: Insects > Digestive system > Gut ... | reverse complement strand
TGTTTCGCCGGGCATTGTAAAGTTCCCCATAAAATATATTACCCTGAAACAATAATAAAAAAAAGCTCTATTGACAAAAAAAAATCTATTTTATAAAATGCTGAATATAAGATAAACGCTTTATAAGACTGAAATTTCACAGCTTTGTATGGGTATTTATCGGGCCGCTAGCTCAGTAGGTAGAGCAACGCCCTTTTAAGGCGTGGGTCGGAGGTTCGAATCCTGCGCGGCTCAAAAAATTAGAATAGAATCAAAGAATTTTTACAGTAAAAATAAGATTCTGGATTCGAACCGAAGCGTTCTGGTAAAAAATTCAAGGCACTACCTTAAACATAAACAGCCAGCGCAGGACGCGCTGGGGAACGCGTAGGCGGCCTGGAAGCCCAAAGCAGGACGCTGAGGGCTGGAAGGCGAATCCTGCGCGGCTCAAAACTAATTACAGCCCCTGGATTCCAAAGCTTCAGCAATACCTGCTGCTTTTTCCATTAGCCTGTCAATAATAATAGGAATAAGGGTTATTATTTTTACAAGGCCGCCCTTGCCTTTACGGCTTTTAAAGGCCAAATCTGTCTGTTCCCATATTTCAAAAAACTTGGGGATAAAACCAAGCATCAAAGAGATACCAAGGCTAATTTTTAATTTTTCCAAACAAAGAAATTTTTCCACAGCAGACAACGAACGAAGAATTTCACACATGGTCGTAACAGTAAAAAAAAGAGCTCCTGCGCAGAATGACACAAGCATTCTAAGACCCAAAAGCACACCGCTTTCAAGGCCTTCCTTATGTACTATTATTGGATTTACTTCATTAAAGTTTACCTCAAGTGACTGAAAAAGAATTATGGCAACAATAATAACAAAAATTGAAACACTGCCCTTTAGTAATTTCCAGGGAGCAATCTTTGCGATAATTGAAAGCGTAAAAATAATTGCACATCCAATAAAAATAAAATAATAATGCAAAACAAAAACAGCTATGGAAAGGCAAAAAAAGAAAAGAAGTTTAATGCCTGCAGGGATTCTGTATAAAAAGCCAGAACCCTTATTATAAGAAAAAGGAGTTTCCATAATCCTGTCAGCTCCTGTAAGGCTTTCTTGGGTCGCGTACACCCCATTCAGGTTTAAGGCGATCAAGCACTTCACATGGGATTCCGGAATCTTCAACTTTTCCCTGATTAAGTATAACAAGCCTGTCTGCCATATCTATTACTTTTTCAAGCTCATGGGTAAGTATCATAATGGTTTTTTTTTGATCTTTAAGTTCTTCTATTATGCTTCGTACCTGATTGACTCCAGGCCAGTCAAGGTTTGCAAAAGGCTCGTCCATGATAATTATATTGCAGCCCATGGCAAGTATTCCTGCTACAGCAAGCCGTCTTTTTTCTCCGCCAGAAAGTCTGCGCGGCGAAAAATCCCTTTTTTTATCCAGGTCAAGTTTGGCAAGCACATATTCAAGCCTTTTATTAACTTCATTTTTATCCACATTAAGGTTCTGCGGACCAAATTTGATATCCTCTTCTACGGTTTCCCCTATTATCTGAGCGTCAGCATCCTGGAAAACAAGCCCTATATTATTTCTAAGTACATTAGCCCATGTTGAGAGTGGTTTGCCGCGAAAGATAATTTCTCCTACACTTGGCTCCATTAATCCAGAAAGCATACGCATTAATATTGTTTTCCCAGAACCATTGGGGCCTGCAATTAAAATACATTCGCTTTCATATATGTCAAGATCAATTCCATTTGCTCCGCAAAAGCCTGAGGGGAATTTTTTTTTCAATCCACGTATGGAAAAAAGAGGCTCTTTCAAAACTGTAGTTATGCAATGACTTTCATTATCAGCACCGGGCATTGTACTCAATTATCAAGAAAATCTGCAGCTGTTCTCCTGGCTCTTTTTGCAATAAGGACTGCTGCAATTCCCTTTAGAATATCACCAGGAAGAAAAAGAACAAAACCTGACACAAATAATCTATCCAGGGACATTGCTGTAATATGGTAAAGCCAGATTAATCCAGGCACATAAACAACCAAAAACCCTGCAAAAACAGCTACTATAATCCGAGGTAAAGAAGCATTTACCCCTGGCTTACCGGCGATTAGACCTGTAATCAAAGCTGAAAGCAGATAACCAATAAGATAACCGCCTGTGGGACCTGCAAAGCGTGTTATGCCGCTTGTAAATCCTGCAAAAACAGGGGCACCCAAAAGCCCTGCCAAAAGATAAAGAGCAACAGAGGCAGCTCCCATAAAAGGCCCTAGAATCAGGCCTGCAAGCACTATAAACAGGTTTTGCAGAACAATGGGAACAGGGCCTATTGGTATAGCAATAAATGTTCCGCCTGCGATTAGAGCTGCAAAAAGCGCAATAAAACAGATTTTTAAAAGGGATTTTCTTTTTCCTGCATTTTCATAATTATTAATTTTAATATTTTCCATATTTGAGAGTTTATAATGGTTTAAGTAACAAATTCAACTGAATATTTTAGAAAATGCCTGATTTTATGGCTGTTTTTTATTGAATAAACATTTATTTTCCTGTATGATGAGTTTGAGAACAGGAGTATTTAAGGCTTTAAATCTCCATTTTCTCCAAAATAATTATGAGGGTTTAATGAATGATGGACATCGGTCCCATCCATCGTAAAGAATACGGATTAGAAGACCGATCCGAACCTGTTGCTATTGCTGAAGCTCCTGGCCGGATTCATTATATGGGTGAACATGGTGAACCGAATGCAGGATTATACCTGTCTTCGGCAATAGATCGCTATGCCCGTATAGCAATCAGCCTAAGAAAAGACAATTCTATTCGTTTTTTTGCTTCGGATTTGGATGAACGCAAGCGTACTACACTAATAAATTTAAAATATAAAAGAGAAGACCGCTGGGCCAATTATATAAAAGTAGCTATTCATATTTTTGCTGAAATGGGATTCCCTGTAAGGGGTCTTAACTTTACTATTATGAGCAATATACCCCAGCAGGTAGGGCTGGCCTCATCTTCTGCAATAGAAGCATCTGCAGCACAGGCTCTTAGGGGTTTTTTCAAAGCAAATATAACTGATAAAGAGCTAATAAATCGTCTAACAGAGGCAAAAAATCTATTTTTTGATAAAAATACCAGTGCAGTGGACTATTTAATCGCTTTATCAGCAAAAAAAGACCAATTCTTAATAGTTGATGAAGCAAATTCCAATGTCAAACGCATAAAATCTCCGCTTACCAAGTATAAACTCCTTATTATGGATTCAAAAGTACCCCGTATAGGAGTTGATGATGAATTAAAACAGCGCAGAAAAGATATTAAAAAAGGCCTTGATCATCTTTCAAATAAGAAAAAGGGCGCCACTTTCAGGGATTATGCAGCAACTGACCTGGTAGAATCCATGGGAAACCTGCCGGAAGAAATAAGGCGGCGCAGCATGCATATAGTCCAGGAAATAAGCAGAATTTATGAAGCAGAAGATTCACTCAAAAGGCCTGATCTGCAGTATCTAAGTAAATTGATATTTAATTCACATGAGAGCCTTAGGGATCTTTATGAAGTTTCATGCCCTGAAATAGACTGGCTTGTTAAACGGGCCCAGGAGATTGACGGTGCTTTGGGTTCAAGAATGACAGGCCAGGGTTTTGGCGGCTGTACCTATACTTTTATCAAGGATAATGCAGTAGGCGAATATAAAAAAAGGCTTGATGATTATGAAAGGATCTTTGGGTTTCAACCGGTTATTTACGAAACAAAGCCTGCTTCTGGCGCTAAAGTGGTAAAGCAGACATGAATATACTTCTTACCAATGACGATGGTATTTCAAGCCCGGGCATCAATAAACTGGCAGAAGTTCTTCGCTCAAAAGGCACATATAATATATATATACTCGCACCTGATTCTGACCGCTCAGGCATTTCAAACGGGCTTTCGATTATGTCAAACCCCATAAAAATTAATGAAGTATCAAATCAAAGCTGGTCATGCAGCGGCTTCCCTGCTGATTGTGTTATACTGGCTGCTTTGGGTGCCCTGCCTTTTAAACCTGACATTGTTGTTTCAGGGATCAATTCAGGGGCAAACATAGGACTGGACATACTTTATTCAGGAACCGCAGCTGCAGCAAGACAGGGTACTCTTATGGGACTTCCTTCCATAGCATTGTCTTTGGCTGGAAAAGAAAACTATAATTGGGATATGGCAGCTGCCTATTGTGCAGAGCATTTGGATGAATTACTAAAAATGTGGAAAAATGATATATTTATTAATGTGAATATACCTAATATACAGAGCAGTCCTGGAGGTATGGCAATAACCTGGCCTGCAAAAAAACATTATAATGATTCAATTTCTGTGTTTAAAGGACCAGGTAACCGTAACTGGGCTTATCTTGTTCCGGAAAAATCAACCATAGAAGCAGAAGATGGTTCTGACTGGGATGCGGTTTTAAAAAACCTTGTTTCTGTAAGTCCTGTTTATGTTTATCCTGTTACAAGGAGCTGAATATGGCCGATTCATTGCAGGAAGGAATTAATCTTTACCAGACCAAAGAATGGGATTCTGCATTAAAGGAACTGTTAAAGGTAAATACAAAAGATTACAGCCAGGAAGAAAGCTCAGAGCTTGCCTACTATCTTGGGCTTTGTTATACAAAACTTAAAAAATATGATGATGCCCTTTTATATCTTGAACAGGTTGTTGTTTCAGGCCAGGATCCCTTTAGAATTTATCAATGCCGCATGACACTGGCATATATCTATGTCATCACAAAACGATCCAAAATGGCAGAGTTCGAGCTGCACCGCCTTGCAAACAATGGGTTTGAATCAGCCCAGCTTTACGCAACCCTGGCCTATGCTGCCTGGACACAAAATCATTATACAGAGGCAGTTGATTATTATGAAAAAGCCCTTGATCTTGACGGCACCAATACAACGGCATTAAACGGACTTGGATATATACTTACAGATACTGGCAAGGATCCCATAAGGGGCTTGAGGTACTGTAAAAAAGCTGTTGACCTCAAACCCCAGAACCCTGCATACCTTGATTCCCTGGGCTGGGCATATTACAAAAACGGCGAACTCCTTGAAGCCCGTACCTGGCTCCACCGTGCAGCAGAAGCTGCGCCTGAAGAAGAAGAAATAAAGGAACATTTACGTATTGTTAGTGATGTATTTTCAGGTTAAAATAAACTTGATATGGGAGTTACATTGAAAAAAGCTAAACAAAAAGTAAAAATTCTGGCAGCTTTATTCTCTCTTGTACTTGTAATAGCTTTACTGCCTGTTTTCATTCTCAATGCCCAGGTTATGAGTCCTGAGGATCTTGCCGCTGTTAATGCTAGGGAAGAATTCCGTATTGGCATTCAGGCATATAACCGCTTTGCGTTTAATGAGGCAATTCTTTCCTTTGAACGCGCGCTTTTTTACAGACCCGGAGAAGCTCTGATCCTTGAATGGCTTGGAAATGCATATTACCGATCCGGTTTTGAGGACATTGCCCTAATGCAATGGGTGCTTGCTGCCCAGGCTTATGGTTTTACTTCAGGGCCTGGTATACTTCTTTCAAGTAAAATCGAAACAGTAAGAAACTCAAGAAGCGCGTTTACATTTTATGATTTTCCCCAGCGCTTTGTGGAATCAGGCAGATTCCCAGGTTCCCACGAGAACAATGTTTTTTACAGACAGCCCACATCTGTCCTTACCCTCAATGACGGTTCTTCCTGGGTGGCAGCTTACGGCAGCAACGAGCTTATCCGCATTGACGTAAATGGTATTATAAGGGAACGTTTCCGCGGACCTATGGTCGGCTTTGACAGACCCTATGACATAATCAGAAGTTCTGACGGAAGGCTTTTTCTTTCGGAGTTCCGCGGCGGAAGGATAAGCGTTTTATCGCCTAACGGAGAATGGCTTTACTATATAGGCTCACGCGGCATAGGCCCCGGGCAGCTTGTAGGCCCCCAGAACCTGGCGTTTGACGAAGAAGAATATCTTTATGTTGTGGATTACGGGAACAGGCGCATAAGCAAGTTCGATCCTTCCGGGGAATTTATACTTTCATTCGGCCAAAGAACAGGGATATTTCCAGGGTTCAGATCACCCACAGGCATTGCTACCAAAAACTCAAGGGTTTATGTTGCTGACAGTCTTGCAAGACAAATAAGCATATTCGATCATAACGGCTTTTATCTTGGCATACTTACAGATTCAGGATTAACATCCCCTGAAAGCATACGTTTTATTGATGACACTACACTTTTGGTTGCAGATGCCAACCGTATACTTTTAATTGATATCCAGACTTCCATAGTAAGGGAACTTGGTGTACTTGGAAACTCTCCCAGCATAAAAATCCTGGGTGCAGAGATAGATACAAACGGCAATGTGCTTGCAGCAGATTTTAATACAAGCGAAGTAACGCTTTTAACAAATATGGAAGATATGGCTTCTGGGCTTTTTGTTCAGATCCAAAGGATAATCCCGGATAGCTTTCCCATTGTAAGTGTTGAAGTAAATGTCATGGACAGGATGAGGCAGCCCATAGTCGGACTTAATGCAAGCAACTTTTTATTAAGCGAACAGGGTTATGCAGTTGCTGAACAAAGCTTCCTTGGTGCTGCTTATCTTTCAGAGAATACAGATATTTCAATACTTGTTGAACGTTCTCCAAATACACTTGGTATAAGGGACGATTTGGTTGCAGCTGTAAGGGATATCAATGCAGCAGGTTCAAGAGTTGTTTCGCTTGTGTCCGCGGGAGAACAGCCCCGGCACGAAAACCTTTTACCAGGCCAGGGCATTACTCCTGCAAGACAGCTTGAGACTGCTGCAAGAAGCGAAACAGGAATCTATTCACCGCGCTGGCGTTTTGATCTTGGACTGCGGCTTGCTGCAACTGATCTATTGGCCGGAGAAAAAAAACGGGCTGTTGTTTTTGTAAGCGCAGGTGATGTTTACACTCCAGAAGGCGCTTATGGAGCACCTTTGAGCCTTGGAGAGCTGGCATTTGAACAATACAGCCTCTCTGAGCTTGCAGCCTATCTTAACAATAACAATATTGTTTTTTACGCAGTCATGGCTGGGAATGGCATTGCCGGCAGGGATATAGAGTATCTGTGCGAGCAGACAGGCGGCATGGTTTTGCAGCTTTACAGGAGCCAGGGCATTACACAGGAGATTGCAAACCTTGTAAATTTACCCAATGGCAATTATAGTTTAAGTTACAGATCAAGCCTTTACACGGATTATGGCAGGGCATATCTTCCATTGGCAGTGGAGGTTTATCTTATGGAAAGATCAGGCCGGGACGAAACAGGATATTTCCCGCCTCTTGAATGATCTTTTTTTTTAAAGGTCTTACAATAAAACCGCGGTTATAAACCGCACAAGGAGAAAATTATGGCGTATATATGGGACAGTTCTTTGGAATCAGGTTATGACAAGGTAGATAACCAGCACAGGCAGCTTGTAACTGCTCTTAATGCTCTTATTGAAGCCAGCCAATCAGGAAAAGGTGACAAGGCTGTTCTTGAAACCCTGGACTTTCTGACAGGTTATGCGATTAAGCATTTTGCTGATGAAGAACAGCTTCAAAAAGATCATAATTATCCTGATTATATCAGCCACAAAAGGATCCATGACGGGTTTAAGTTGACAGTAAAGGAACTTGTAGATCGTGTTATGAGCGAAGGGCCTTCAGAGGCGCTCGTGGGTGAAGTAAGTGAAAAGGTAGGTGCCTGGCTTTTAAATCATATAAAAGGTGATGATTTTAAAATGGCAGCCTTTGTCCAGGCAGCTGATAAGGGTTAGGCCAAAAATCAAGCCAGGGTAATTACTTCCATCGTCTCCAAAGCCTTAGCCAAAAGACAGCTTAATTCCAGCTTCGCATAAAGCTCTTTGGCTTCATCTACATTACCCCTTAATACTGGATGAAGCGGAGTAAAAAGTGTACAGCAGTCTTCGTAAGGGAGTATAGAAGTCCTGTAAGTACCTATTGTTTCTGCAATGCGGATGATCTGCTCTTTATTCATGCCTATTAATGGCCGCAGTACAGGAATACTTGTCATGCTTTGTGTACAGCCAATGTTTTCTATGGTCTGACTTGCAACCTGGGAAAGACTTTCTCCGCTTATAAGGCATTTTAGTTTTTGTTTTTTTGCAAGCATATCTGCACATTCCACCATGGCCATGCGCAGCATAACTGTGATCCATGCTTCAGGTGAATTCTCTTTTATGCATTTTTGCACAGGTGTAAAATCCATGATAAAAAGCCTTAACCCCGGACAAAAAGAATTTATTATGCCTGCCAGTGTCTTTACCTTTTCTTTAGCCTCGTCCGATGTAAATGGAAACGCATGAAAATAAATTGCATCAAGCGACATTCCGCGCGAAGCCATCATGTAAGCAGCTACTGGCGAATCAATTCCGCCGGAAAGAAGCACAAGACCCCTGCCTGCTGTGCCTGATGGCAGGCCACGAAGCCCCTGCTGTGCATTTGCATAAACATAGGCTTTTTCCCGGATCTCTACATTTATGACAAGTTCAGGTTTTTTTACATCAACCTTAAACTCCGGTATTGCATGTACTACAGCATCCCCGGCTCTGCATCTTATATCATAAGAGTCAAACGGAAAACTTTTATCTGTTCTGCGAGCTTCGATCTTGAATGTCCTTTTTCCTTTTTCAAAAAAAACCCTGGCCTCGTCCACACAGGCAGCAATAACTGAATCCATGTTTTTTTCGCAAGGCTTTGTCTTTGCCCAGCCTGCAATCCCAAAAACATGGCGCAGTGCATCCTCTGCTTTTGCTTCTTCTGCTTCCGGGCAATGAACAAAAAAACGGCTTTTGGTCAAAAAAACCCTGGCTCCGCTTCCGCGCAGCATTTTGGCAAGATTCCTTCTTAGGGTGTGTTCAAACTCTTTGCGGTTTCCGCCTTTAAGTGTAAGTTCGCCTGGCTTAAGAAGATAGACTGTCATTATATAAAATTACAGAAATTCAAGAACTTTTTCTATTGCTTTTAAAAGCGCATATACCTCTTCCATTGTTGTACAAATACCCTGGGATATCCTTATGCCTTCAAGCCTGGCTTTTTCATCAAGCCCCATTGCAGCTAACACAGGCCTTTCCTGTGCAGCCGAAGAACAGGCAGAACCTGTTGATACGGCAAAACCTTCCTTATCAAGAGCCCTTAACATGACTTCTCCCGGTATGCCAAAAAATCGCAGCTGTAATATCCAGGGAGAAAAGCGTTTGTCTTTTTCCATTCTGTCTTCTGGTAAAAGAGAGCAGCGTTCCATGGCTTTAAGTGATCTTATAAGATGCCCAAAGCGTTCTGTTGCTTTTTGTGATTCATTTTGTACCATCTCAGGGGATGCAAGTCTTTCAATAAGCTCTGACAAGGCTATGGCTCCATAAGTGTTTTCCGTACCTGGCCTTATACCACTCTCCTGGCCTCCCTTTAACAAAACCTCAACAGGTTTTTTTAGATACAAAAGACCTATACCACGCGGCCCTCCCAGTTTATGGGCACTTACGGAAGCAGAATCCAGGTCCCAGGCTTTTATATTAACTTGAGTCTTTCCTAAAGCCTGCACAAGATCGCAGTGCACATGAATCGGGGCTTTCTGGTTTTGCCTTATTGTTTTGCATAAAGTATCCATGTCCATAATTGCGCCTGTTTCATTATTTACAGCCATTATGGCAGCAAACCTTGTGTCAGGATTTTTTTGAATAAGGTTTTCAAGTGACTGCGGGTTTATACAGCCGTCTTTTTCAACTGGTATAATGTTTAAAGGAAAGCCAAGGCGTTCAAGCATAAGGCAATTTTCCCTTATGGAAGGATGCTCCACAGCAGAATATAAGATGCGGCCCTTGTTTTGCTTCATTACATTTTTAATAATTAAGGAAGATAGTATTATCCCATTTGACTCTGTTCCGCCTGATGTAAAATAAAGTGTATCTGGTTTTACGCCAAGTACATTTGCGCATTTCTCCCTCGCCATTTCCAGGGCATGTTTTGCTTCCCTGCCTTCAAAGTGCTGGGAAGAAGGGTTGGCAAGTATGTTATTGAGATTGGGATTGATTACATTATTGAGTATGTTTTTATGCGGCAGCGCTGTTGCTGCCCAGTCAAAGTAATACCGTTTTTTCTCTTGAGCCATGCTACATAATATATTATAAAAACAGCAGTAAAAACAGATGTATCACTTTACACAGACGGTTGAGGTTCCCGTGCTTATTAATCCTCACATTACCAAAGAAACCCCATATCAACATGTCCACCGTCATTATCAAGGACTGAAGTTCTTATTGATTCCCCTGCCTCACCGCTTCCAACAGGAGTAGAGGGTGAAAGTTCCAATTGAGCCAATTCTACAGGGTCAACTACCTTGTCAGTATCGCTGACAGTACTGGAATAACCTGAGTTTACAGACATGGAAAAACCATTTGAATCACTCCAGTTTACAGAACCGCTTACTACACTTAGGTTTCTGGTATCCATTTCAAAACTTGTGCCGCGGACAGATGCTGTTGCAACAGGAGCCTGAATAGTTACATTTGACCTTGTTCCTGCAGGAGGAGTTACATCAACCCTAACCCTTCCTGCCTGAAGATTTACATTAAGGGTTTCTGTGCCTGCACTGCTCTGTATTTCTGCAAGTGAAAGACGGGTCAGGGGGCGTACGCTTATCAACGTACTGCCTACTTCGATTAACGCATTGCTTCGAAACCCTGTTGATACAATGGTATCAAGAGCAATAGTACTGCCAATCTGTGCAGGGCTAAAGTCCGAAGCACCCCTGGCTTTTACCTGAACATCTCCTGCCAGCTCACGGATAATACCAGCCTGCGGGAAAACAGCAAAAATCAAAACACATGTTAATAACATTACAAAACAAAACTTTTTCATAAATTTCCTCCAATATATCAGTACACTGTAAATATCACTGCTAACTTTATAAGCCATATAGGATCAGATGAGGTCCAGTTATTGCCCAGAGCTGGTAAAAATAAACCGCCTCCAAAATTAAAATAAAGATCCGATAAAGGACTAAAACTTAAAGCTGCAAACAACTCAGGTCCCAAAAAATGCCCGTTATTTTGTTCTCCTGCTATGGAGAAATTATTGATTGTAAATAAATCATTTTGCATAAAGTATTTTGCGCTTATATGTACACCTAATTGATCTGTATAACGAGCCCTATATGCCAGATCAAAAACAGTCAATGCAGTCATCCTTGCCTGGAAAATATCACCTGGGTTCTTTGTATTTATGGGAATAAAACTTTCAAAAAGACTGCCTGTTTTTCCGCTTGCATACTGCGCGTTAAGCGAAAGCCGGCTGTTATAACTTGTCGGCAGGGCCCAGTATACCCCAAACTCTCCTGCCAGGGCTGTATTCATATCATTATTGCTGCCTGTTTGACTTAAGGATAATATAAGTCCAAGTTCAAAGAAAAAACTATTATAGGGCAGACCCATTTTAAATGTTAAATACTGGCTGTGATATCTTGTTACTGAATTGGTTAAATCAAATTGAGCTGTCAACGCTGCGTTCATTCGCAGTATATCAGCGATTGCCAGATGCTCCCAGTCAAAGGATGCCATAACGCGGGGCGGAGCAAAATATGTATTTAAAAAATCACTGTAAGCAAAAGCATTACTATTGATTGTCCTGTCATTATCTGTCATTTCTATATACGCATTTTTTTTATAAAGAAATCCAGTGTAAAAAGCATTAAAGCTAAAGTGTCCCAGACCAGAACTGTAAGAAACCTTTACACCATCATAAAGACCATCTGCAAGAAAAGCCAGGGGTGTGGTATAAACAAAACGTCCGGCAGATAAGCCCAGCCCACCCCATTGCATTGCAAGCTCTGTGCGTAAAAGCTCAGGAACATATACAAACTTTTCTGAATACCCAAGTGTCATTCCTGCTGATATAAAAAAACTTCCTAAAAAATTGCTCTCCGGGTTAGTATCGTCAAAAAGCAACAGGAAGCGTGGTACTAACTGCGCATTGTATTCAAAGTAAACATCATTTGCTTCGCGGCTGCCAAGATCAGCATATTGATTTAATACAAGTCCAAATTCCTGTGCCATGACAGCAAAGGGAATCAGCAAAATAATTAAAATTAATATGTATTTCTTTTTCACTTGTTTAATTCTCCAATATGGTTTCTGTATAAGAAAGCATTCTGCCTGTAATAAAAAGCAGCATATCACCTGACACAGGCATGGAACCCACTACCCTGCCCTGTATGATATTTTTATAAACAAGTTCGCGATACGCATAATGAGGGCTTCTTGTCATGGAATACATGGCACCGCCTTTTAAGCCAAAGCAGTTTAAAAGTAAATATGATATTCCATCAAGCCTTGCTATTCTGTCTTGCGTAACATTCGCTGGTAAAAAACCACCCCTCTGTGCAAAATCAAAAGCCTCGTCCCTGTCATACAGAATTACCTGGGAAGATGCTTCAAGTATAAAGCGCGCAGCCTGGCTGTATGTTACTGCGTTTGTTTCCAAAAGCGCTTCTATTTCATGCGCTGTGTTCTGGGCATGGAGGAATATTGCGCTTGTAAGGAGCATTGTTAACAGTAATGTATATTTAAGTTTCATTTTCTCTCCTTATATTCCGTCACTCGTATTTCCTCACGCCAAGACGCCAAGGCGCAAAGTAACTGTTAAATCCATACCTATAGACGCACCGACCAAAGGAAGGTATATTTACAATATGGATGTTGTCGTTGAATTCAACAAATCGGCGTTTCAGCATGGTATTAGCAAAGAGGACATATTGAATGCCCTCAACACCAAGGTATATGCCGCTATGATTGAGGAATTTCCTGAAAAATACGGTGTTATTGGTTTTGATTGTGCTGGAAATCCTCTTGAGATTGCGTACAATCCAATTGACGATAATACTATTTACGTCTTTCACGCAATGAAAGCCCGTGATAGTTTTATAGAACTGGTTAATTTTTAGGAGAAAATTATGGCAAGAATGACCGATGAAGAAGCGATGAAGCTTAGCGACTATATCGCTAATAATAAAATTACTCTTGGTCCCAACGGTAGCGATTGGCTCTCCCAACGGGAAATTCGCATCTCGGGGCTGTCCAACGTTACTGTCAATTATCTTCTGACAAAAGCAAAGGCAGCGAACAAAAGCCCTGTTCAGATCATTGATGAACTGGTGGGCAAAGAGATAGCTGCTGCTTCTGCTTAAGATAATTTCTTTATTCAAAATCCTCTCCTCATAACCTTCTCCTCTGTACTCTCCTTTAAGAATGATCCGCTAATTACGCGAATTGACGCGAATTAAAATCCGTGTAATCTGCGTAATCCGTGTAATCCGCGGACCCTTCCTTTCTACACCCTTCCTCGAAGATTCCTCACGCAAAGACGCCAAGATCAGGTAACAAGTAACAGAACTGTTACCTGTTACCTGATACTTATTACCTTTTACCTGCTATGGCTTCAGCTCTCCATCCTCAACGGTAAAGGTTACATGGTTAGAGGTACCGGCAGTTATAAACTGACCTTTGGGGTCGAAATTATCATCAACAAAAGATCCGTAATGTGCGAGAGGATTAGGATCAGAAGTTATAGAAGACCCCGTTGGTGCTGTGTTTGCAGCATAAGCGCTTGGGCTAGCGGTACCCGTAATGACACCGCCAGAAACTCGCAACATAATTGTGGTTGAACCTCCAGTGGAGCCTACATATATTCCACCGCCTTGATAGACTGCAGAATTACCGTATATTCTGATATTATTACTGCGCATATCCATAGTTGCATTGAAGATATACACTCCGCCTCCCCTTCCAGAACCCCCAGTAGCCTTATTATTGTGTATTGTTGTATTTCCATACATAACCAATTTTGGATCTACACCACTTAATGTTATGCCTCCGCCGGTGTTGACAGCTTCATTGTAGCGTACAGAAGCATCACCATCCATAATAAGAGTTCCGTTGGATATAGCCACTCCTCCTCCGGTACTGCTAGCTTCATTATAGCTGATATGTGAATCGCCGGACATGGTAGATGTAACACCTGTGTTGGAATTAATATACAAACCGCCGCCTCTACCAGTACCAATAGTAGCTTTATTATATGTAATACCGGAGGTATCAGTCATATTTATTTTTGCACTGCCAGTGATATACACCCCGCCGCCGTAGTATGCAATGTTACTGCCTCCGGCAGTTCCCCCTATTATGGCACTGCTGCTCATGTTAAAGGTACCGCTGCCAGTGATATACACCCCGCCGCCGCCATCGTCAGTACCAGTACCTGTTGCTTGATTTTTCTCTATAATTCCGCCGCTCATGCTAAAGGTTCCGCTGCTGCTGGAATTAAAATACACCCCGCCGCCGCCAACGCTGGAACCACTACCGTTTGCGATGTTGCTTTCAATAGTTCCGCCGGTCATGGTAAAGGTTCCGCTGCTGGTAAAATTCACTCCGCCGCCATTGCCGGTTGCGGTGTTGCTCTTTATTACAGCATCATTGCTAATGGTAAAGTCTCCACCGCCCACAGAGATCCCGCCGCCGTTGCTTGCGGTGTTATCTGATATGGTTCCGTTGCTCATGGTAAAGTTTCCGGTGCCGGCTTTATTGACACCGCCACCGGCGGCTGCGGCGGTGTTGTATGATATGGTTCCACCGCTCATGGTAAAGGTTGCATTGTTGACATAAACTCCGCCGCCCTGCTGCTGTGCTTGGTTTCGGGCTGCAGTGCTTGTCCCCCCTATAGTACCGCTAGCCATAGTAAAGGTTCCGGTGCCGGTTTTATAAACTCCGCCGCCGTTGGTAGCGCTG
>Ga0099364_10008125_pt1 | contig 14829 bp, 14 predicted proteins | sample TergutTh196P3_FD_73070 | JGI IMG/M metagenome (GOLD analysis project Ga0099364, IMG submission 73070) | Microcerotermes parvus P3 segment gut microbial communities from Pointe-Noire, Republic of the Congo - Th196 P3 | ecosystem: Host-associated > Arthropoda: Insects > Digestive system > Gut ... | reverse complement strand
CAGGGGACGCAGTCCCCTGGACCCCCTTAAGGGGTTCCAAGGGGCTGTGCCCCTTGGCGGGGTTTGGGGCAGAGCCCCAAGGTTTTTATTTTTTCTTTTTATTTCTTATATATTCATCAATAGCCGCCGCCGCGTCTTTTCCCGCGCCCATCGCGAGTATCACGGTAGCAGCTCCCGTCACTATGTCGCCGCCGGCGTAAACACCTTCGACTGAAGTCGCGCCGGTCTTTTCATCGGCTTCGACGTATCCCCACTTGTTCAGTTTCAGCTCGGGATAAGACGAGAAGAGCAGCTTGTTGGCGCTCTGCCCTATCGCCTCTATGGCGGCGTCGGCTTCGATGAAGAAGGCGCTTCCCTCTATCGGGACGGGCCTTCGCCGCCCGGACGCGTCGGGCTCCCCTAATTCCATACGGATGCACTCGACCCCTTTGACCTTACCGCTGCTGTCGCCGACGTATGCCGTGGGATTTGTGAGCCAATGGAACTCGATGCCTTCCTCAACGGCATGGTGGTACTCCTCTATTCGGGCGGGAAGTTCGACAAGCGAACGCCTGTAGACAATAGTAACGTTATCGGCGCCGAGACGCTTCGCGGAACGCGCGGCGTCCATCGCCACGTTGCCGCCGCCGATAACCACGACGCGTTTCGAACGTTTTACGGGAGTGTCGTACTCGGGGAACTCGTAGCCGTGCATCAGGTTGATTCTCGTGAGATACTCGCTGGCGGAGTAGACGCCGTTCAATGTCGTGCCCGGCACGCCTTGGAAATTCGGCGCACCCGCGCCGATTCCGATGAAACAGGCGTCGAATTCGGCCATTATCTCCCGCATCGTTATCGTCCGTCCCACAATGACATTGGGCTCGAACTTCACCCCAAGCGCCGTTATGCCCCCGATCTCGATATCGACTATCGACTTGGGCAGACGGAACTCCGGTATGCCGTACATCAGGACGCCGCCCGGAGCGTGAAGCGCTTCGAACATCGTTACGTCATAACCGATCTTAGCGAGATCCCCCGCCACGGTGAGTCCGGCGGGGCCGGCGCCGACCACAGCCACGCGCCCGATTTTATCCCCGGCCCAGGCTGCCGATACTTCAATTTTGCCCTCGGTGTAGTTCCAATCGGCAACGAGGCGCTCAAGTTTACCTATCGCGACCGGCTCGAAATCCTTAGCCCGGCCCAGCTTGCACACGCCCTCGCATTGCGTCTCCTGCGGGCAGACGCGGCCGCAGACGGCGGGCAGGTTGTTGTATTTCATCATTATCTCGACTGCCTTCCGCATGTCGCCGTCGCGCACCGCCATGATAAAACCCGGTATATCGATTGCGACGGGGCATCCGGGTATACAGGGGGCGTCCTTGCACTGAAGGCAGCGCGCGGCCTCCGCGCGTCCCTCTTCGAGATTGTAGCCGAGGCAGACCTCCTTGAAGTTATGTATGCGTTCCTCCGGCGGCTGCTCGGAGATGGGTGTCTGTTTCTTCGCTACAGCCATGATAGATCACCAACTTCCGCCTCGTATTTTTCCATCGATATGCGCTCCTCGTCCTTGTACTGGACCATGCGGTTCATGAAATCGTTCCAGTCGACCTGATGGCCGTCAAATTCAGGGCCGTCAACGCAGCCGAATTTCATCTTATCCCCCACGTTAAGGCGGCAGCACCCGCACATGCCCGTGCCGTCGACCATGATCGGGTTCATCGAGACCCAGATGGGAAGGCCAAGTTCCTTCGCTGTGGCCGTGCAGAATTTCATCATAATACTCGGGCCTATCGCCCATACTCTGTCGATCTTCTCTCCCCTGCCGGAGACCATTTTCATCGCGTCGGTCACGAGGCCTTTTATTCCCTCCGAGCCGTCGTCGGTCGTGACGATCAGCTCGTCGGAAAATGCCGCGCATTCGCCCTTCATTATCACGAGCTCCGATTTACGTCCGCCGAGTATTGTGATGACTTTGTTGCCGGCTTGTTTAAGGGCGCGGAGTACCGGGAACAGCGCGGCGATGCCCACCCCTCCCCCGACCATCAGCACCGTGCCGTAACGCTCTATCTCGCTGGCGTTGCCGAGAGGCCCCGATACGTCGCGTATCTCATCCCCCGCTTTAAGCGAGGCGAGCTTCGCGGTGCTCTTGCCTACTGCCTGGAAAATCACCCGTATCGAGCCGCGTTCGGCGTCGAAATCCGCGATCGTGAGAGGTATCCGCTCGTCGCGCTCGGAGGCCCGAAGCACCGCAAACTGCCCGGGCCGAACGTTTTTCGCTATTCGCGGCGCCTCCACCCAAAAGTCGTACTCCTTCGGAGCAATCCTCTCCGCTGACAAAATTTTAGACATTTCCATCCTCCATACATCGATGAGATTTACGGCACTTTGTCTGGGATTATACACGGTAGACAGGTTTTGCTCTATATACCTACGGAGGGGTTTATGCTAATCTTACGGGAGTTTTTATACGAAAAAATTAAAACGGAGGAAGATCGCATGGGTAAACGCGTGAATTTTCGAGATTTTTTCAACTTCGAAGGAGTGAAGAAAGCCGGAGAAGTATGGGAGGAGGGCACGCAGCAAATTCCGAAAGTGCCCTTCAAACCTTGGGCTTTTATCTGGCCCCTGATCGTCATTGCCGCTGTGTTCTGCGCGTTTCACTCGTTTTACACGGTTCCGCTCGGCTCGCAGGCGCTGCTGTTCAGGTTCGGCAGGTATGTCGGCACGAAAGAGGAAGGGCTCCACTTCAAAGCTCCGTGGATTGAAGTTGTCAAGTTCGACGTGAGGGAGATAAGGCGTTTCGAGTTCGGCGAGACGACGGAGCTGGTCGGGGCGAGATACCGCCAGGACGAGAGCGAGCAGAAGATGGTGACCGCCGACACCAAAATACTCCTCATCAGTTGGGTAGCCCAGTGGAGGATAGCCGACCCGTACCAATACTTCATTACCAACCATGTGGTTCACGACGGGGATTACAGGCTCGTGTCGGGGCTTGCCGAAGCGGACTTCCGCAAGGAGGTCGCCAGCATGAATTACGAGGACATACTCACCATAGACAAGGTAGCGCTCTCGACGAACGCAAAGGCCCGCATAACGAACACCTTTGAGCAGCTCGGCATTGGCATCGCGATCGTGGACGTGCTGATCAGCGACGTCAGGGTACCGCCGCCCGTCCAGCCGTCGTACAACGACGTTGAAACCGCGAACCAGGCAAAGGCGAGCGCCATCAACGAAGCCGAGGCTTACGCCAACAAGACCGTCGAAGAAGCCAGAGGCAGGGCGGAGGTGGCCGTCAACAACGCGGAAGCTTACAAGGTCAACACGGTCGCAGACGCGTCCGCCGTGTCGGCTCGGCTCGCTTCCTTAAATCAGATGTATGTCATGAACCCCGAGCTGGTGCGGACGAACCTGTGGTACGAAAGCCTGGAGGGAGTCCTCTCGCGCCTTAACATCGTATTCGTAGACGGCTCGAACAACAGCAACATATTCCTCGGCGAAGTGCCGATAATCACAGCGAGATAGGGGGCGGGTGTGATGAAAAAAGCTATCGCCGTTCCGGTAATATTTTTTCTGTGCGCGATATTGGTGATGTCGCTTTACAAACTCTATCCCTACGAAATAGGGCTCGTCACCCGCTTCGGCGTCGTAAAGCAAGTTCTGCGCGAACCCGGGCTGCATATCAAGATTCCCTTCATCGACGAGCTGACTAAATATTCATCGCGGCTGTACGAGTATTACAGCGAAACCGCGAGCGTCATAACGTCGAATAAGCAGACCATTCAGGTCGACATTCTGGCGACTTTCGTCATCACCGACCCTGAGAAATTCTACCAGACGAGCCGCACAATAGACCGCGCGCTGCGGCGGCTCGACGACGTCACTTACTCGGCCATGCTCTCGATAGCGGGAAGAAATACATTCGAAGAAATCATCGTTCACAACCGCGAACCCATCTTGCGCGAGATACTCGCTATCACCCGCGAGCAGACCGCGGACTTCGGCGTTGACGTCAGGACCGTGCAGTTCAAGAAGGTCCTGCTGCTCGCCGCCAACGAAGAGCAGGTCTTCAGATCGATGATAACCGAGCGCGAGCGCATCTCCATACAGACCAGGGCGGAGGGCGAGGCCGAGAGCAACCGGATACGCTCGAAGGCCGACTGGGACGCGGCCGCGATAGTCGCCGACGCGAACGTGAGGGCCGCCCGAATCAAAGCCGAAGGCGACCAGGAGGCCCAAGCGATAATTAACAGGGCAACGATGAACAACACAGAGCTGTACACATATCTTAAACAGCTCGAATTGTACAACACCAGCATAAGGCCCGGCACGACGGTGATAATCGATCCAAGGGGCGGAGTGTTCAGGAATTTGCTCGAACCGTAAGTTCCCGCAACGCACGATTTGCCGCCGCGACGGCAGAGGCGTCAAGCGCGTAAGTCACCGCGCCGCTGCCGTCGCGAGGGCGATACGGCGGTTGTGCCGCTTATGTAAATTTTTCAATCAAAGGTTGACACATATTGCCATTCGCCCGGATTGGCGCGGCAATATCAAGACCTGCGGGGACGGACGGGCGGTTGCTCGTCACGCTTCTTGATATATTCCGCTTGCTTTCTGTACTCTGCTTCAAGTGTCTTGTATTTTGCTTCAAGCGTTTTGTATCGCGCTTCAAGATTTGTGAAATCGTCACGCAACCTATCGAACTCGGCGCTTTTTTTCTCGTCCGCCTCTTTTTTCTTTAAGTCGCTGGAACGCCTGAAATCCTCGGAGAGATTTTTATACTCGGCGAGCTTTCGGTATTCGATCTGCTGCTTTTTATACTCATTGTAAAGTTCTTCGAGTAACTGCTCAAAAACGGACGCCTCAGCTTCCTGCACTATCGAACGCATATACCGTATTCTCCCTTCGTTCGCATGATACGCGCACCCCTTATTATACCCAAAAAACCTGAAAAATCATTTGCCGTATAATAACGAGGCGATTTCTGCTATAGTATCATACTTTCGAGTGATTCGCCCGCCGGTACCATCGGGAAGACATTGTCCGTCTGCGGTATCGCGAAGTGTACCAGAACAGGGCCCGGAATGTCCATCGCGCGCTCAATCGTCCGCTTCACTTCCGACGAGTCGCCGACAAAGAACGCTTCGACTCCCATTCCCTGCGCTATCTTCACAAAATCCGGTTTCAAATCGTAGAGGGTGTTCGAGTAACGCCCCCTGTAAAATAGTTCCTGCCACTGCCTCACCATTCCGAGGCAATTGTTGTCCAGTACGAACACCTTGACGGGCATTCCGTAACGCGCGCAGGTGTCGAGTTCCTGTATGTTCATCATCGCGCTGCCGTCGCCCGCGATGCACACTACCGGCACGCCGGGACGGGCGAAGTGAGCGCCCATCGCGGCGGGAATTCCGAATCCCATAGTGCCCAGTCCGCCCGAGGTGATGAAACTCTTCGGATGAATCGACCTGTGATATTGCGCCGCCCACATCTGATTCTGCCCGACCTCCGTCGTTACCACCACTTCGCCTTGCGTTACCTCGTCCATCGCGTCAAGCACTTGCCAAGGATGAACCTTGGAGTTGACCGAATTACGGCCTATCGGTTCCAGCTCGTCGAATTCGCGGATGCGTCTCATCCACTCCGCGCGTTTTTTGGGATCATAGCCGGACGACTCCGCGGTAAGCAGTTTTAATACCCGCGACGCGTCTCCCAGGAGCCACACGTCGGTCGATACGTTCTTGCGTATCTCCGCGCAGTCCAGGTCTATGTGTATAACGTGAGCGTCCCGCCCGAACTCGGCTACCTTTCCAGTGCTGCGGTCGCTCAGCCGCGTCCCGACGGCGATGATAACGTCGGCGTTCGTGACGGCGCGGTTCGCCGCGGCGTGCCCGTGCATACCGATCATCCCTATCCTGTTGGGGTGGTTGCCTGGGATCGTGCCCTTGCCAAGCAGCGAGTTGGTTACGGGAATGCGGAGCTCCTCCGCGAACTCCTTCAACGCTTCAAACGCCCGCGATATATTTACGCCGTTCCCCGCGATTATGACCGGTCGCTCCGCGTTGCGAATCAGGCGTCCCGCTTCCTCAAGCCGCCTCAAGTCCTCCGGCGGGCTCGCCTTGTAACCGGGATAACTTGCGCCGGCCGACTCGGGACGTCTGTATTCACCGTGCGTTTTCTGAATGTCCACGGGCATGTCGATCACCACGGGTCCCGGTCTCCCTGTCGACGCGATGAAGAAAGCGTCGTGTACCGCGCGTGGTATGTCCTCCGCCGATCTCACCTGCGTGCTGTGTTTCACTATGGGCATCGAGATTCCGAGGATGAACGCTTCCTGAAAGGCGTCCTTTCCTATCGACGCGGTTGCTACCTGTCCCGTCACGGCAACCATCGGCGATGAGTCCATGTGTGCCGTCGCAATGCCCGTCACCAGGTTTGTCGCTCCGGGGCCGGACGTGGCGAAACACACCCCCGTCTTGTCGCCCGCCCTCGAATATGCGTCCGCCGCGTGAGCCGCGGCTTGCTCATGACGCACTAGCACGTGTTTTATCGGCGAGTCGTACAGCGCGTCATATATGGGTATAACCGTGCCTCCAGGAAGGCCGAATATAGTGTCGGCTCCTTCATCCTCCAATGATTTGATTAATATTTCCGCGCCTGTCATGCTCACGGAGAACACCTCCTAAGTATCGCTTCCCCTACGTCCAAACACATCATATCTCCCCCGAACTCGAACGGGAAATCCTTTCGTGGGGATTCGCGCAGATACGCATCGACGGCGCGTTCGATATTGCTGGCCGCCCCGCCGAGCCCGATATGCTTCAACATAAGCGCCCCGGACAGAATCGCCGCTATCGGGTTCGCCTTGCCTGTGCCCGCAATGTCGGGGGCCGATCCGTGAACCGGCTCGAACATCGAGAGTCCGTCTCCGATGTTGCCGCCTGCCGCTGTGCCAAGCCCACCGGCGAGGCCCGCCTGAAGGTCGCTCACTATATCGCCGAAAAGGTTCGGGCAGAGCAGGACGCCGTAAGCCAAAGGCGTTCTGGAAAGGTGGTAGCAGAGCGCGTCTATATTCGCCGTGTCCGGTTTGATCTCCGGGTACTCCTCCGCAATGACGCGCTTTGCCTCATCCTCGAAATAACCGTAGAGCGCGGGAGCGGCGTTCGACTTCGTGACTATCGTCACGCGGCTCTCCCCTCTCCTGCGCGCTTCCTCGCACGCGTACCTTGTTATCCGGCCGACGCCGTGGCGCGTGTTAATCGCGATTTGCGCCGCGAACGGCATATTCGGCGAAAGAGATAAATCCAGCGAACCCCTGAGCGAATAACCGCCGCGCTCCAATTCCATCGGCGTCTTGAGAGAATCCGACGATCCGTCGAAAATCCAGCCGAGCCCCAGATACAGGTCTTCCGTGTTCTCGCGAATCACCACCGAGTCCATTACACGTCCGCCGAGCGGCACCGGCGTCGGCACGTTAGGCAGCGATTTGGCCGGACGAAGGTTTACGTACTGGTCGAATATGAATCGGAGTCCGAGAACTATCCCCCGTTCGAGTATTCCCGGCTTGACTTCCGGCGAGCCTATCGCCCCAAGCAGCATCGCGTCGCACTCTTTCATCTCGCCTGTTGCGGAATCCGGCAGCGTTTCATTAGTTCTAAGGTAGTGCGACGCTCCAAACGGATACTCTATCCATTCGAACGCCGCGCCCTCGCGTGACCCCGCCGCGTCGACAATCTTACAGGCCTCGGCTGTTACTTCCGCGCCGATACCGTCGCCGGGTATTACGGCGATTTTGTATTTAGCTTTTTTCGCGTCTTCTTTCATTTTGCGCGCTCCAATCTTTCCCGGACGTATGGCACCAGGCCGCCCGCCGCGAACAGGCTGCGCAGAAACTCCGGCGCGGGAGCCGCTTCGAAAGGCCTGCCGTTGGTTTTATTCGTTATTACCCCGGAAGCCACGTCTATCTCCAGTTCGTCACCCTTATTCACAGCCCCCGGCTCGCAGGCGGCGGGGCACTCCAAAATTGGCAGCCCGATGTTGATCGCGTTGCGGTAGAAAATTCGCGCGTATGACGACGCCACCACGCATGATATTCCGGCGGCCTTTATAGCGATCGGCGCGTGCTCCCTGCTGGACCCGCAGCCGAAATTGGCTCCGGCTACGATAACGTCTCCTTTACGCACCGAAGCGGCGAAGGAAGCGTCTATATCCTCCATGCAGTGAAGCGCCAGCAGGGACGGCTCGCTGGTGGAGAGATAGCGGGCGGGGATTATCACGTCCGTGTCGACGTTGTCGCCGTATACCCACGCGCGTCCTTTTATCACAGATTCGTTATTCATCGTTCCCATCCCCTCATTTGCCGGGCACGTCGCGCGGATCGGTGACGCGTCCGGTTATCGCGCTCGCGGCCGCTACTTTCGGACTCGCGAGTATTACCTCGCTGTTCCTGTGCCCCATGCGGCCGACAAAATTCCGGTTGCTCGTAGAGACGCAGCGCTCGCCGTCAGCCAATATTCCCAAGTGCCCGCCCATGCACGGCCCGCACGACGGGGTGCATACCGACGCTCCGGCCTCCGTGAATATTTTTATCCAACCCTTGTCTAAAGCTTCGTTGAATACTTCATATGAAGCCGGGATCACCATCAGCCTTACCCTGTCGTGAACCTTGCGTCCTTCGAGGATACGCGCTGCCGCCTCGATATCCGACCTGCGGCCGTTTGTGCAGCTTCCGATGAACACTTGGTCTATCTCCATCGATGAGCACTCCCGAGCCGTCTTGGCGTTGCCCGGCAGATGCGGCAGCGCCACAGTGGGCGATAACGACGAGGAATCGATCTCAACGGTGCGGGCGTAGGCCGCTCCGTCGTCGGGATATACGGGGATGAATTCTCGGGATTTCCGCGCGTTGGCGTATTCCAGGGATTTTTCGTCAGGAGCGAACAGTCCGCACTTAGCCCCGGCTTCTATCGCCATGTTGGACATGGTGAAGCGGTCGTCCATGGAGAGCTCGCTTACCGCCTCTCCTGTAAATTCGATTGACATGTACCTTGCGCCCTCGACGCCGATAATTCCTATGAGGTGCAATATCAGATCCTTGCCGCCGATCCACTCCGACGGCCTGCCGTTCAGCTTCACCCTTATCGTCTCGGGGACGCGCAGCCACGTCTCGCCCAGGGCCCACACCGCCGCCAGGTCGGTCTGTCCCATCCCTGTGCCGAGGGCGCCCAGCGCGCCGTATGTGCAGGTGTGGCTGTCCGCGCCTATGACTATCTCGCCGGGAAGGGCGTTGCCGGTCTCAGGAATAAACGCGTGTTCGACTCCGGCGCGGCCGACCTCCCAGTATTTCATACCCTGCTCCAGCGCGAAAATCCTCGCCTTTCGGGCCTGTTCCGCTGAAGCGATGTCCTTGTTCGGGGTGAAATGGTCGGGGATCAGCGCGCATCTTTCCGGATCGAATACGTGGACGGCCCCCATTTTTTTGAATTCCTCAATGGCGGGAGGCCCGGTTATGTCGTTCGCGAAAGCGAAATCGACGCGCACCTGACAGACGGATCCGGGAGAGACCGTGTCTTTCGTGCGGGAAGCTATTATTGCCTCCGCCAGGGTACGGGGCATCAGAGCGCCACCTCTCTCGCCGCCGCTACCGAAAACAGGCGGTTTACGGCTTCGATGTACGCGCGTATCGTCGCTTCGATTATATCGGTACTCGCTCCCCTGCCCTGAGCTTTTATGTCCGCGTTTTCATTGCTGTAACGGAGAATCACGTGGGCTTCTCCCAGCGCGTCCGCGAACTCGCTCGTCGCCCTTATGCGGAATTCCATAAGTTCGGGTTTGAAGGGAAGTATTTTTAAAATCGCCTGGTACGCCGCGTCGACAGGGCCGTTGCCCACGGCCGCCTCGGTCGTCTCCTTCCCCTCATGGAACAGGGTTATGGAAGCGGTGGGTTTGCCGCCCGAGCCGACGGTTACGGCATAATCCTTCAATTCATAGCGTTTTTCGGGAGTCAGTTGAAGGATACGGTCGAGCAGGAACGCCTCTATGTCGCCGTCCGACACGTCCTTTTTCTTGTCGCACAATTCCTTGAAATACTCGAATGCGGCCTTGCTTTGTTCCTTTGTGAGCTGATACCCAAGCGTCTCGACGCGTTCATTGAAAGCGTGTCTGCCGGAATGTTTTCCGAGGTGGAGATCGGTGCCGGGCGCTCCCACGCTCTCCGGAGTCATTATTTCGTAGGTCGCCCTGTTACAGAGCATTCCGTGCTGATGTATGCCCGCCTCGTGTGCGAAGGCGTTGACGCCCACGATAGCCTTGTTCGGCTGGACGGGAACGCCGGTCAGTCCCGAAACCAATTTACTCGTTACGAAAAATCTCCTTGCGTCGATATTCGTATCCGCGCCAAAGTGATCGCGCCTCGTTCGCAGGCCCATCACTATCTCCTCCATGGACGCGTTGCCCGCCCGTTCGCCGAGGCCGTTTATCGTGCACTCGATCTGACGCGCGCCCGCCCGGACGGCGGCGAGCGAGTTTGCAACGCCGAGTCCCAGGTCGTTGTGACAGTGTACGGACCATATGACGCCGTCATGCGGAACCCTCGAAATTATCGCCCTGCAAAAATCCTCGAATTCGTAGGGCATGGAGTAACCGACAGTGTCGGGAATATTCAGCGTGGCCGCCCCGCATTCGGCAGCCAGCGTGAACACCTCGACCAAAAAGTTTATATCCGAGCGGCTCGCGTCTTCGGCTGAGAACTCCACGTCGGAAGTGATGCTTCGCGCCAGGGTGACGGCGCGCTCCACCTCTTTCAATACTTCGGAGGGCGTCATTTTCAGTTTGTGTTCCATGTGGATCGGGCTCGTGGCAATGAATGTGTGTATCCTTGAACGGGCCGCTTTTCGGAGCGCTTCCGCCGCCGTCGTGATATCCTTCTCGACCGTGCGGGCGAGGCCTGCGACGACGGGATTGCGGACCTCGGCGGCGACCGCCGATACTGCCTCGAAGTCCCCGCGGGAAGCTGCGGGAAAACCCGCTTCTATAATGTCTACGTTGAGACGTTCCAGCGCATGGGCTATCTGGACCTTCTCGCCTGTGTTCAGATTGATGCGGGCCGCCTGCTCGCCGTCCCGCATAGTGGTGTCGAAAATTCTTACAATATCGTCAGGGCGGCTCATGGCTAGTACTCCGGAGCTTCTTTCTTCACAAGCCACGGCATCATACCGCGCAGGTCGCTCCCGACGCGCTCGATCAACTGTTCTCGCTCCGCCGCCACCCATTTTTTCATCCTGGGCCGTCCGGCGCGGTTCTCTAGTATCCAATCCTTCGCGAACGATCCGTCCTGGATCTCCTCCAGAATTTTTTTCATAGTTGCCTTGGTATTGCAATCCACGACACGCTTGCCTGAGACCTCGTCGCCGTACTTGGCCGTATCGCTCACAGAGTAGCGCATCCACGTCAGTCCGCCCTCGAAAATCAAGTCGACGATGAGCTTCACCTCGTGCAGGCACTCGAAGTATGCTATCTCCGGCTGGTATCCCGCTTCAACGAGCGTATAAAACCCGGCCTTGATGAGCTCCGAGAGTCCGCCGCAAAGCACAGCCTGTTCGCCGAACAGGTCGGATTCCGTCTCTTCCCTGAAGGTGGTCTCAAGAATACCGGAACGCCCGGCGCCAATCGCTGAACCGTAAGCTAACGCGATCTCCATCGCGTTGCCCGACGCGTTCTGGAATACGGCCACAAGCGCCGGCACGCCCTTACCCTCGGTGTACATGCGACGGACGATGTGACCGGGACCCTTGGGCGCGATCATGAAAACGTCATTTTTCTTCGACGGAACCACTTGCCCGAAGTGGACCGCGAATCCGTGCGCGAACGCGAGGGAGGCGTCGTTCTTCATGTTGGGCGCGACATCATTGTTATAAATGTCGGCCTGCAGGTGGTCGGGCATCAAAAACATGATGATATCCGCGCGGCCGGCAGCCTCCGCGACCGAGTAGACTTCGAAGCCGTCCTCTTTTGCCGTGTCGCGTGATTTACTGTCTGCGTGAAGCCCTATGATCACAGACACCCCGCTTTCCTTGAGGTTCTGTGCGTGCGCGTGCCCCTGACTGCCGTAGCCGAGCACCGCCACCGTCTTGCCTGACAAGACCTGTAAATTAGCGTCCTTGTCGTAGTACACGTGAGCCATTTCAAACACTCCTTTTTATTGAGATGAAGGTCATCAAAACATGATTTCGATTAGACCGCATTCCGCGTTACAGCCTCGTTATTATCCGCGATGAGATACCCCATGCCGCATTTTTCCATGCCGTCGAACCGTTCGTTGTGCCGGTACTCTTCGCCGTTGTTGAAGCCGGCCCGGCTCAGGGCGACGGAACCTGAACCCGCCACCTCCAAAATACCGTATGGGCGAAGAGCCTCCGTGCAAGCCCTCATCTTGCCCTCGTCGCCGGTGACTTCGATGGTCAGCGCGTCGCTGCCCATATCGACGACGCGGCATCGAAACACGTCGGCTATCTGGAGTACGTGAGGGCGGTTTTCAAGGCTCGCTTTCACTTTTATGAGGGAGAGCCGGCGCTCGACAAATTTACCGTTGCTGAGGTTTTCGACGGCTATCACCTCCACCAGCTTCGCGAGTTGCTTCTCCACCTGCTCATGGCCCCATTCATCCGCATCGACCACTATAGTGAAGCGCGAGATTTCCGGATCGTTCGTCTGCGATACGCTGAGGCTGGCGATGTTGTAGTTGCGTTTGTAAAACAAATTGGCAATCCTCATCAAGACGCCGGGGCTGTCCAATGTCAAAACGCTGAAAGTACATCTCATGAAAAATCCCTCCAAAAATATTTAATAGGCACAAAAAAACCGGGGCCCTTACGCGGGCCCCGGCCGGGTTCGACTAATGCTGGTTCAAGCACCAATCGGCCTCGGGCGGGACCCGCGGCTAAGTACCAGAACCATAATAATCACAAAACTGACGATTGTATTCTTGAACATGGCGACCCCTCCTCCCGAGCCTTCCATCTTATGTACGGCTCAAACTGCCAGACATTCTATATAGACGATTTTGAATTGTCAATAGATATTCGAATTTTTGTTTTTTTTCTTAATCCTCCCAGCCGAGTTCCTTTTTAAAATCGTCGCGCGCCGGGCAGAAAGCGTCCATCACGATGCCACCCTCCAGAGCGTTGCCGCCGTGCGTCTCGTTGGGCTCGAAGATGAGGAAGTCGCCGGAGGTTGCTTCATAGGGTTCGCGTCCCCCCGCCCGAAATTCGTAACGCCCGCTCTCGACGTAAGTTATCTGCGCGTTGGGATGACTGTGCTCGGTGAGTACCGCCCCTGTTTCCATCTCCCATACTGTGAAGGTCAGTCCGGCCCCGTGGACGATCGTCCCCTTCATTCCGGGGCGGTCATCCTTTTTTTTCATTTCATTCTTTTTGAAAACCCGCATGATCAAAACCTCTCTCCTGAAGAAAATATTGACGTTTTGTTTTTTTCCGCGTTACGTAAAACGTACTTACGCAAGCTTATCGAAGTATAGCATAAGAAACTGGACAAGATTATGCTATTGTCATATAATCCCTTTCGTTGACCGGAGCGGAGAGGTGGCCGAGTGGTCGAAGGCGGGCGACTCGAAATCGTCTTAGCGGTGCTGAGCCGCTACGTGGGTTCAAATCCCACTCTCTCCGCCAAAATAATTCCAATCAAAAAAGACGAAGGCGATTTTCGTTTGACGCTTCAATATATGCGGAGAGGTGGCTGAGTGGTCGAAGGCGCTCGCCTGGAGAGCGAGTAGACGGCTTAAAATCCGTCTCGAGGGTTCAAATCCCTCCCTCTCCGCCAATTCTGGACAAACTTTTTCCCTTCCCGGTTTCCCCTACAGGGAGAGCTTGGTTTACCAAGGAAGGGTCCCATTCGAACTCGATGTGGACGTGATCGGAGAATAAAACAACCTTCGCTATCATGACGCCTATCATTCCTGCAAAGGCCTCAGCGTTTCCGAGTTCCAATATCCCGGCAATATCTTTCCTGAAGGTTTCCGCGTTCGCAGCGTGTTCATCATAGTCAAAGGTTTTCGTCATCTCCAATGAAGCCGCTTCCCGCCGGAGCGCTGAAAGTTCCTCGTTAGTTTTCGCCATAAAAAGGCTTGATTCTTCATCTGTAATAAGGCTCTTGATTGCCATCGTAATTATTTTCTCGCGCTCGTTTTCCTTGCGCTTGATTGCCTTGGTCAAATTATTGAGCCGCGCATCTCGTTCCGAATTATCAATCATCGCCTGTTCCTTGAAATCCTTCATTACGTCGGCTATAAAATCGGGATTGACGAAATATTCCTTTATCGCCTGGATTACCGCGCCCTCGACCTTCCATTGGGCGATTGTACCGAGCCCGCAAGCCGACGGGCCCGCGTTTTTCGACCGGCAGCAGCGGTAATATCTCCATGTTTGCGCCTTCCTGCCTCCGGTGGAGCCCGTAACAGCCGCTCCGCACACCCCGCAGGTTATTTTTCCGGTCAAAACGAAGGGAGCCGCACTGTTATTCGTGCTACCGCCCCGCTTATAATTCCTCTTGGGCAAATTCCCCTTCTTGCTGTTCACGACTTCAACCTCCTCCGGTGTCAGGATAGGTTCCCATGCGTTCGGATTCACCGTCCATTCAGATTCCGGCTTTTCCTTCATTCCTAGATAGTGTGGACACGACATCAAGCTAAAACCTTGAGCCATAAAGAAATACAGCGAATCTGGACGGCAGCAACAAAAGAAGACGTGTTCTTCGCATATCTTGTGGCGATGCCGCGCCAACGCTTTAAGTGCAGGAAAGCGTTTTCAACCAAATGGCGCAGACTATAAAGGTATCTGTCAT
>Ga0099364_10008124_pt1 | contig 14832 bp, 13 predicted proteins | sample TergutTh196P3_FD_73070 | JGI IMG/M metagenome (GOLD analysis project Ga0099364, IMG submission 73070) | Microcerotermes parvus P3 segment gut microbial communities from Pointe-Noire, Republic of the Congo - Th196 P3 | ecosystem: Host-associated > Arthropoda: Insects > Digestive system > Gut ... | reverse complement strand
CCTTCAAATCCAAACGATTGACTTTGCCGTCTATCGTTGTAGGGTTGCCCTCGCTTTCTAAAACTTCCTGCACCGTTACCTGCTTTTCGAGCAACTCGGTCAAGAAACCGCTCAAGATGTCGAAATTGGCTTTGTCGCGCAGAATGTCCTTGATAGCGTAATCAAATGAAATTATCGTACGTTCCATTTTTCTGAAATATTTACAGCGGCAAAGTTACAATAATTTTTTTGATAAACAAAAGAAAAAAAGATTTTTTTTCATTGTTTCCACTTTTCGTGTAAAACAATATGTCAAAGAACGTATTTTTTTATAGAGTTTAGGTATTAGAGTTTAGTTTTCAGCGGCGACTTGAAACCTGAAACTTGAAACTTGAATCCCCACTCTTAACCTCTTCAAAAGGCTATTGGCGGTCATCGTTGTAGAGACGCGGCATGCCACGTCTGTACCGATTGTTGTAGAGACGGGGCGCGCCCCGTCTCTACTGCGCAATATGCCTCTAAAGGCATCAATCATGCCGCTCAAAGCGGTTTTCGTAAAATAAACTATTTTCATGTTTTTATTATTTTATTATTTATTAACATTAATTATTTGATTTTTAAAAATTTACAGATTTTGTTATCGTTTGTTAGACTGATTGGACTGATTTGCACGGATTTTTGGGGAGGAAAGAAAAATATAATTTTGCAAAATCGATTTTGCAATGGCATCCCAGCAACTCAAAATATTTCCATAAGTCCCATACAAAAAGTCTTTTTTCTTTTGCAAAAATTTGAAATGCATCCTATAGTTTCGATTTTTTCAAAAAAAAAGCAGATTATATAGAAGATAAATTTTTTTTTGTATTGTTTCAAAAATTTTGATTATTTTTGTGGCGATAATTTTAGTTTTAACCAAATCAATATAATAAATATTAAAAAATGTTAAAAAATCATCCAAAAGGTCTATTAACCGCATCACTTGCGAATATGGGCGAGCGCTTCGGGTTCTACACCATGATAGCGATATTGGCATTGTTTCTTCAAACCAAATTTGGTTTGACCGGAACGCATGCAGGAATTATTTATTCCGTTTTCTACGCGATACTTTACGGTTTATCGTTGGTAGGGGGGTTAATTGCGGATAAGACGCGTAATTACAAGGGAACGATTTTAGTTGGGCTATTAGTGATGGCTACAGGTTATCTGTTGCTGTCTATTCCAACGCCAACGCCCGTACCTAACGTAACTTTGGGGTTAGTTTACGGTTGTAGCGCATTGCTTATGATTGCCTTTGGCAACGGGCTTTTCAAAGGCAACTTGCAGGCTGTTGTAGGGCAAATGTACGACAACGAGCAATTCAACAAAATGCGCGATTCGGGCTTTTCGCTGTTCTACATGTTTATCAATCTGGGCGCAATGTTTGCTCCTTTTGCCGCTATGGGCGTTCGCGACTGGTGGCTGAAATACAGCGGCGGGTTTCTTTACGACGCCGGTCTTCCGATGCTGTGCCATCAACAATTGAACGGAACGATTACTGTGCAAGGTTCTGAAAACCTGACCAGATTGGCGGCGGAAGTTTCGGGAGGCGCAAATGTTGCCAATCTATCCGAATTTGCTGGTAAATATTTGAACACTTTTACCGAAGGTTTCCATTATGCGTTTATCGTTGCTATTGTAGCAATGTTGGTCTCTACGGTTATCTACATTGTCAATAGAAAAGGATATCCCGATCCAAAAGACAAGACGGCTGAAACAGCCAATGCAGAATTAGCTGAAATGTCGTTGCAGGAAGTGCGTCAGCGTGTTTGGGCTTTGATGGCTGTGTTTGCAGTAGTTATCTTTTTTTGGTTCTCGTTCAATCAAAGCGGCTTGATGTTGACCTTCTTTGCAAGAGACTATACCGAATTGACTATATTTGGCTGGTCATTTGGCGTTGAAGCGCTTCAAACGGTTAATCCTGTGATGGTTGTTCTTCTTACGCCGATTATTGTTTCATTCTATGGATGGCTTCGGGCGAAAGGCATTGAACCGTCGGCTCCGAAAAAAATCGCTATCGGTATGGGTATTGCAGCGATGGCATTCGTTCTATTGGCAGTTGTTTCTTTTGTGGCGAAACTTCCGCTTCATTCCGAAGTTGTTGCCGCAGGCGTTTCTGCTGTAAAAGTATCCCCATGGGTGTTGATAGGAACATATTTCATACTTACTATTGCCGAACTGTTTATCAGTCCGCTTGGTATTTCGTTTGTATCGAAAGTAGCGCCTCCAAAATATCAGGGTCTTATGCAGGGCGGCTGGCTGGCTGCAGCAGGTACAGGAAATCTGTTGCTGCTTGTTGGCGCGCTCTTCTACGAACTTATTCCTATTTGGGCGGCATGGTCAATTTTCGTCGTTGCATGTTTCATAGCAATGTTTACGATGCTGTTTATGCTTAAATGGCTTGAAAAAATAGCGAAATAATTAATAATGAAATAATTGAAAATTGACAAAAATTTTCAATTTTCAATTTTCAATTTTCAATTTTCAATTTTCAATTTGATTCGTATTTCAGCCATATCCTATCTCAACTCACTGCCTTTTGCATGGTGTTTGGAACATTCTGCAATCATTGACGAGATAGAACTTTCATACGATATACCTTCGCAATGCGCCGATAAACTCTTATTGGATGAAGCCGACATCGGACTGATACCGATTGTGAAAATTCTCCAAATGCCGGAGTATCACATCATATCCGACTTGTGTATCGGCGCAGGCGAAACGGTACGGACGGTAGTATTGGCAAGCGAGGCGCCATTGACTGAAATTGCGACGGTCTATCTTGACGCTCACTCGCGCACTTCGGTTGTGTTGGCAAAAATTCTGGCAAAGCATTATTGGAAAATTGCGCCCGAGTGGATAGATTTTACAGGCGATATAACATCATATCCCCGCAAAAGCAATTCAGCGGCGGTGGTGATAGGCGATAAGGCGTTCACATTGCAGGCGCCATACATATATGATTTAGCCGCCGAATGGTATAAATTTAGCGGCTTTTCGTTTGTATTCGCATGCTGGGTGGCAAACAAAACGATTGACCAAGACTTCATCAATCGCTTCAATGCGGCTTTTGCCAACATGAACGCCAATATGAGCGCCATTGCGAAATATTACAAATCACAGGCGCCTCCCAACGTTGATTTGTTGGATTATTGGACGAAAAACATCTCTTATCCGCTGACGGATGATAAACGCGAGGGATTGGAGTTGTTCCTGAAGTATGCAAGGGAGATACTTTAGCGTATCATTGTTGTTGATTTTTTGTTCAAAGCAATTACAAATTGCTTAATGTTACGAGCGGCATTGCAAATGCCGCTCATCCAGCAGGGACGATTGTTTACAAACGACAAAAAAAATAAAAAAATCCGTGAAGATTCGTCCAATCAGTCCAATCAGTGTATCCCCCAATAGTAAAATAAGGACGGCGGCAATGCAGTCTAATCGCCAAAAGCTCCGGCGTCTAACATCTCTTGAAGTTTTTTCACTTTCAGATAGTTCATCGTTTCTAGAATGTGGTCGCTTAATCGAAAATCAAGGTCTAATCGTAAAATCAATTGATAATAGGGTTCGGCGCGCAGTATGTCTCCTTTATCTAACCATGCCGTTGCGTAAGCGAATATGAACGCAACCAAAGCATTTTCTCTGATTGGTTCATTTTCAGTTGTTAAGGCATCTAATCCGGTTTTATTATCGAACAGGACAAATATGTCGTCAGGGCGCTCATTCTCCGCTAACCATTCGGCATACCATGCCTTGATACTCGGATTATTGGGGAAAAGCGAATAAGCCTCTTTGACTGCTTCTTCATCAACATTATCGCTGTATACAGAAAGATTATAAAGATACAGATCCCAAAGATACGGGTCATCAGGATATTTGTTAATAATTTTGCGGGTCTCAACACGAGCCTCGTCAATTTTATCTTCGCAAAAATATTTGAATGCCTGTGCAAATTCTTCCTCATAACTGTTAACATGCTCTGGCAACAAGAGTAATCTGGGGTCTTTAATAATATTATCAAATTCAGTGTCAATCTGTAATTTATCTTCTTCTGTATAGACTTTTATCATATACGTCACATCTACAAACACTTGAAATGGCAATTTGCTTTCAGAAGATTTTCCGTATTTTTCAAAAAACGCATCAGCGCCTATTTTGATAATTTCGTCCATCAACTCATCGTATGTCAGATATTCATATTCCGGCGTTCCGTCTTCTTTGAGGATTACTATGCGGTAATTATCGCCGGCGGTTTTTTTGAGAATTGCCATTTCGCGTTGTCCGCTTTCTCCCGGGCGAAGTTCCAGCACCGGAATACCATCGTCGCCCAATGGTATGTCTATCAGAGGAATATCGTCTGAGTCTTCCTCAAGAATGTATTGTGCGGTTTTGAAATTACGATGCGGTTCAAATCCGTAATCTCGAGCAAATTCCAAGCCGGCATATATGACGTTGTGCGCCAAATTGTAATCACATTCTTCGTGCATTGCCGGATGCTCCTTGGTAATATCGTCCAAAAAATGCGACGATTCGTTAAATTTGTACGTGCAATCCTTAACGCCGCGTAATTTCAGGTCTACAAGAAAACAGCCTATTGTAAGATTACCGTTGGTATGTTTGCGCGTGATGGTAATGGTTGCCATTTGCGCTATCTCCCAATCCTTGCTTATAAAACATTTATGGATTGGCAAATTTCGGGCGCGTGTACGTATTTGCGCCTCAACTGATGTGGGAATTGATACTTTTTTACTCATTGGTTTTTAAAGTTTTGGTTTTTAGGTTTAAGGTTAAAATTTAGATTTGCCATGAAAAGTCTACATTCGAAATAATTGCCTGTGCCTGACAAAGACATGAAACGAACCAAAAGGCGCCGAAAACGCAATATTTCAATTTTTTTCTCATCTAAAACTCCATGTTCGCCAACTGTTGCCAACATCGTTGCTTGACCTTACCTCCGGCGTTTGTGTTACGTCTTTTATTCTTATCGCATTGTGCGTCACTTCGTTGCCGATGTAATCTGCCAATTCGCCGTAGGTAACTCTTCCCGATGTTTCCTGCAGTTTTTTTAGAAGGAAGTATGTGAAAATGCCGTGCTGTTTGGCGTCGTATTGATGCGCAGTTTGGTCGCCGCTGGCAGCGGCAAATACAACTAATTTGCCGGACAGAAAATTTTCGTTTGGTTTTATCACAACCGTTCGTCCTTCTATCAACGGTCTTGCTCGTGCGCCGCCGCTGAAACATGCGTCTATGAACAGTAATATGATATTGCTATATGCTTTCATGGTAATATGCAATCCGTAATGTTACGCTGCTTCCGAAGCGTAAGCATATATTTTTTCGAGTACGCGCTTGCTTACCTGCTGTTCGGTTGTTTGCAACAATTCGGCAACATCCGCCTCTACTGTAAAATCTTTGCGCGACAACAATTGAAACTGTTGTGAAAAAGGATAATGATACGAAATCAATAAAAAGGTAAAATCAATATACATAGGCTAAAATAAAAAATTTATAAAAATAACGTAACTTTTATACAACATATTGTTATGAATCACAAATATTTTTTGCATATTTGCGGCGAAATGAAAAAAGTATTATTTATAGACCGCAACGGGACAGTGATTCCCGAACCTGCCGACGATTATCAGGCTGATAGTCAAGACAAATTGGAATTTTATCCAAGGGTGTTTCGCAATTTGTATTTTATCAGCCGCAATCTCGACTTTGAACTTGTGATGGTTACAAATCATCACATACCCGCACATAACAGGATGATGAACGCTTTCGCCGGCGAGGACGTCCATTTTGACGATACGCTTATCAACAGTTCTTTTCCCAACGACGAAGCGCCTGCGCGAAAGCCGCTAACAGAAATGTTCGGAAAATACCTTTTGGGCGATTATGATTTGGCGAAATCCTTTGTCATAGGCGACCAGCCGGCGGATATGGATTTGGCGAAAAGCCTTGGTTGCAAGGGGATACTTCTCAACGACGACAGCCTGCTTGACGCACGTCCCGATTTGAAAGAAACCTGCGTTTTGGCAACGACCAACTGGGATAGCGTAACCGAACTACTCTACGCCGGCGGACGCACAGCCACAGTGAAACGCAAAACGCGCGAAACAGACGTCAGCGTATTCTTGAACCTTGACGGAAAAGGCGTCTGCGACGTCGCAACAGGGCTTGGCTTCTTCGACCATCTGCTCGAACAGATTGGAAAACATTCGGGCATAGACCTTACCGTTCACACGAAAGGCGATTTACACATAGACGAGCATCATACCATAGAAGATACAGCAATAGCGCTGGGCGAAGCGCTATCTACGGCGCTGGGCGACAAACGCGGTATAGAACGATACGGTTTTTGCCTGCCTATGGACGATTGTCTGTGCAGCGTAGCGCTCGATTTCGGCGGACGACCATGGTTAGTGTGGGAAGCAGAATACAAACGCGAAAAAGTTGGCGACCTGCCAACCGAAATGTTCATGCACTTCTTCAAATCGTTGAGCGACGCCGCTAAAATGAACCTCAACATCAAAGCGGAAGGCGCAAACGAGCATCACAAAATAGAAGGAACATTCAAAGCGTTCGCTCGGGCAATGAAAATGGCTATAAAACGCGATATATACCGTTTTGAGTTGCCAAGTACGAAAGGTGTGATTTGAGTCTTTGCAAAATCGATTTTGCAAAGGCAAAATTCATTGTCTCGAATATATTGATGTCGCGCATCCAGCAATCCTCTTGGTTTGTCACTTCATTCCTTCCTAAACAAATTTATCCCCTCTTATCAAGCATTTATGTTCAAAGCGGCAATTGTATTGCCGCTTAACCGCCGGGTGTAAAGTTAATGAAGATCATTATTCTTTCCACAATTTTTGGAGAAAATGATGAAGAAGAAATCTCCAAGCCGTAAAGTCGTGTGCTCCGCGACTTCCTACAAGATATTCGTGTTTTACGTTTAATTCAACAAGTTGGTCGTGCAAAACCTGATGTCTGGCTGTCGCGGTTGTTTCATAAGTTCCAGCCCCAAGAAATAAATAGTTTATTCTTGAATTGAAATCAGCCTCGCGCAGTACCGGAGTATTGTCTATCGGCATTGCGGCGCTGAAAATTCCAACGTTGCCAAACAGGTCGAGATTTCTAAGACCAACATACTGCGCATGACGTCCACCCATCGAAAGTCCGGCTATAGCGCGTGCATTAGCGTTGTTGATTACACTATAGCGGCTCTCTATGTAGGGCAGTATAGCCTCCTTGAATTCTCTTTCCATCATTGGAAACGACAATTCTGTATGTTGCGGATGCGAGCGGTGCACAATCTGATTGTTGGGCATCACAATTATCATTGGAACTGCCTTTCCTTCAACAAGCAAATTATCCATAATGAAGTTTGCTAACCCTAACCTAACCCATGATTCAGCTATTTCGCCCGAGCCTCCCATAAGATAAAGAGCCGGATATTTCTTAGATGCATCATATCCCGGAGGAGTATATACCAACATACTGCGTACGCCGTTTGTGACAGGCGAAAAGTAGTAATGTTGAATAACGTCGCCGTGAGGAACATTTTTGGCATCGTAGAACGCCGGAGCGTCGCCGTGAACCCACAACAGTCCGAAGGCAGGCTGTGCAGCATTACCTGTAATCGTATTGCTGGGATCGACCACATTAACACCGTCTAACTGCATCGAATAGATGTAAATATCAGGAACAAGAGGACCGATAGTTACACTCCAAACGCCGTCAGAGCCTTTCAATAATGGTATACGCTTGCCGGCTTCCTCGCCAACAAACATAGTGCCTGATACAGTCACGTTGTTTAAATTGGCTCCGATTAGCCGAAATGTAACAGTGCGATCATCATGCACCTCAGGAGAAATAGTCCTTGTGCCATAGGGATTTAATCCTTCACTGTTACGCTGAGGCGCCCAGTCGATATTGACCTGACTCTGCTGTGAAAATAAAGACACAGAACTGAATAACAATATTGTTAACACTAAATAATTGATTCGTTTCATACATTAAAATATTAAATATTATATTTTTGATTTATTAACTCTCTAAACTCTAATAACTAAACACTATACTCCGTTATCTCCCGCTTCTCATCATCAATAGCCAACCCCACCCACAGCGCATCAGGATATGCCTTTGCATAGTTTTTTTCTATTTGCCTGTATGCTTCCTCTGCTTTAGCCTTGGCAGCTATTCCTTTTGCGGCTACTTTCATTTCTATCAGCCAAATATGTCCCTGAAGCAATAACATTATATCCGAGCGTCCTACATTTGTCTGCACTTCGGCGAAGGTTACTATTCCGCAACTTCGCAAAGATGCAATGATACACGAGCGATATAGCCATTCCTGAACGGTCAGTTTGTTGCCGGTGAGATCGACGCTTTGTTTTGCAGCGTTGATAAAATCATCGTAAGGAATGCATGACAAAATATAATTGGCGCAAGAAATAAATTTTATTACGTCGTTTGAAACTATCGCAGAACGTAATTTTCCTTCAAAGACGCTATAATCCTGTGTTATAATATTTTGTATCAGCAGTTTAGACATTGAGTTGAGCACTTCGGTATTAGGATAGTCAAGCGAAAGTTCACTGCCGCAAGTTCCGGGACGCAAAGTAAGATATCCGGCTTGGTGCAAAAAACCTTGAGGCGGCGTTTTGTCCATATCATCGGGATTGCGGGCAAAATCGCGTGAAATAGGAAAATTGCGAAATTCTTCGACAGTTAAGTTCCTGTGTTTCATATACTCGGTTAAGACTCTTGAACTACCGGTTTCTATCCAAAAATTGTCAAAAGATTTTTCGTCAAAAAAGTTCAATGTCGAAAACGGATTGTAAAGTTTTGTTCTACAGTCTCTATCGAAGGTAAAGCCATTGTAAAAATCACGCATTTGGGTAACAAGTTCATCTGCTGTTATGTTCATTTCGGATGCTGTTTCTTCAATGTAATCAGGAAAACATTTGAGGAGTTCTTCATGTGTATACCCGCATATTGAGGAATATCCGGGTGTTATTGAGATGTCTTTAGGATTGTTTAAAGTAGAAAAAACGCCCATTTTTGCAAACTTGGATATGCCGGTGATGAATATAAAACGAATGTATTCCTCGTTGGCTTTGAGTTGTTTGTAAAAACCGCGCAAAACGGCGCGCACATTATCTGCCATAGTTGTATCATTTACAAATTCGACGTAGGGCGAATCGTATTCGTCTATCAAAACAGCAACCTGTTGATTGTATTTGTCATAAGAAGTTGATATCAAATCATCAAAGAGGTCGCCCGGCGATAGAGTACCCGATAACGAAACTTTAAGTTTGTTTGCTATTTTTCTCACTTGGTGGCAAATAGAAGCTTTTAATCCATCCATTCCATTATTTGTCTCTACTTTGCTCATATCCAAGCGAATAATCGGACTTGGCTCAAAATCCTCCATAAACTTTTCCGCATACAGCCCCTTAAAAAGTTCCTTTTCGCCCGCGAAAATAGCCTCGAGAGTAGATACCAAAACAGACTTCCCAAACCGACGCGGACGGGCAAGAAAGTAAATTTTGCCTTTGCGGATCATTTCGACAAGATGTTCGGTCTTGTCAACGTATATATATCCGCCTTTGCGGATTTCCTCGAACCGCTGAATGCCAATCGGTAATTTTAATCTATTATGTTCCATCAAATTTTTTTTTGCAAAAATACAAAATTTTGCAAAAATACAAAAAAAACTTGCATTTGGGGGCATTTCAAATTGTCGCCAAAAAAATGTAGTGTGATGATTTTTTTTGGTGATTTTTGAAAAATGTGTTATCTTTGCGGCGGAATGCGGAATTGAAAAAAATATTTTATACCAACAAATTGAAATGCCCCCATAAAAAAAAACTTGCAAATATCAAAATTGTTATGTAATTTTGCAGCCGATTTCAATATATAAAAATAATAGTAATGAACAGACGTGAATTTATAAACAAAAGTGCGGCATTATTAGCCGTAGGAAGTATTGCCGGTAGCGAAGTCTTTGCAGCAGATGCAGCAAAAGCCAACAAGGGACGTATTGGCATACAGTTATACAGTGTGCGGAATGATTTGCCCAAAGATTTCGAAGGAACATTGAAAAAGATTTCGGCTATGGGTTACTCATTGGTGGAAACATACGGATTAAACGGTGATAAGTTTTTCAACTATACCACAAAAGATCTGCGCACACTACTTAAAGATATGGGTATGAAGATGTCGGGAACACATGCCGGCTCAGGATTATTGCCCGCAGACACTAACGCCCCTGAATGGGATTATTGGAAGAAACTTGCAGTAGCAGTCAAATCCGGCGGCGGCAAATGGGCGGTACAGGCTGGTTATCCGGGAGCCAGGACGGTGGACGACCTGAAACGTATCGCAGAGCATTTCAACCGTGTGGGAGAGGTATGTAAAAAAGGCGGAGTGAAATTCGCTTACCACAACCATAATGCTGAATTAGGCAAGATAGACGATGTGGTGATACTCGAATATCTGATAAGAAATACCGACCGAAAATTGGTGTCTTTTCAGTTGGATATGGGTCATGCCGTTAGAGGTGGCGCCGATTGTGTGCGTCTTCTGCGCGAGTTTCCCGGACGTTTCCCGTTGTGGCACGCTTCCGATTACCACAGTACTAACCGACGGTATGTTGATCTGGGTAAAGGCAGCGTACCCTATAAGGCAATGTTCGATTTGCCCAAAACGGGCGGTTTGGAACAGCTTTCAGTAGAACAAGAAACCGAAGAAGATATTTTCGGCTCGCTCAAATCAAATTTTGAATATTTGAAGCAATTCAAGTGGACAAAAGCGTAGATCATTATGACACTTATAAAATCAATTTCAGGAATCAGGGGAACCATAGGCGGTAAGCCGGGCGAGGGACTGACCCCTGTGGATATCGTCAAATTTACGGCGGCATACGCAGTTTGGGTAAAACAACAAGCCGAAGCCAAAGGACATGCGGGGCGCATCAGAATAGTTACGGGACGCGACGCGCGCATTTCGGGACCGATGGTACAGCAAATCGTTACGGGTACATTAGTTGGAATGGGCGTCGATGTTATTGACGCGGGCTTGGCAACAACGCCTACCGTGGAGATGGCTGTTACATTGGAAGAGGCTGATGGCGGACTAATCCTTACTGCAAGTCATAACCCGAAACAATGGAACGCTCTGAAACTGCTTGACTGCAACGGAGAGTTTTTAGATGACAAAAACGGTAAACTCGTTCTTTCAATCGCAGACAGCGAAGATTTTTTGTTTGCCGAAGTAGACGATTTGGGCAAAGTTGCAAAAGGAGATTATACAGCATACCATATCGAAAAGGTTTTGGAACTTCCATTGGTGGACGTTGAAGCCATTCGCAAAAAGAATTTTACGGTAGCCGTCGATTGCGTCAATTCCGTTGGCGGCATTGCTATTCCGCGATTATTGCGCGCATTGGGCGTAGAGAATATCCACGAACTGTATTGCACCCCTAACGGCGAGTTTCCGCACAACCCCGAGCCGTTGCCGGAGCATCTGACGGAAATATCCGAACTGCATCGCTCTAACAAGATTGACGTGGGTTTTGTTGTAGACCCCGACGTCGACCGTTTGGCAATTGTAAATGAAGACGGAGGCATGTTTGGCGAAGAATATACGTTAGTGGCGATTGCCGATTATGTGTTGAGCCATACGAAAGGCAATACTGCTTCCAATCTTTCCTCCACACGCGCTTTACGCGATGTTACGCTTGCTCATGGCGGGCAACATACAGCGTCAGCCGTAGGCGAAGTAAACGTAGTGACCGCCATGAAAGCCAATAACGCAGTAATAGGCGGCGAAGGCAACGGCGGCGTCATATACCCCGCGCTACACTACGGACGCGATGCATTGGTCGGAATTGCGCTGTTTCTTTCGCATCTTGCAAAGTCGGGAAAAACATGTTCGCAGTTGCGGGCGCAATATCCGCAATACTACATCTCGAAAAACAAGATAGAACTCAAGCCCGATGTAGACGTAGACGCCATACTTCTGAAAATGAAACAGCGTTACGCAAACGAAAAAGTGAACGATGTAGACGGCTTAAAAATCGATTTTGCAGACGAATGGGTACATTTGCGAAAATCGAATACCGAGCCGATAATCCGTATTTACGCCGAAAGTAAAACAAAAGAGGCTGCCGATGCGTTAGCAAAAAAGATTATAACTGAAATTGCTCTTCTTTAAATTGTTCGAACTCGTCATGGGTAAGCTGTTTTTCTCCAATCAGGTTGCCGTTGCTTATTTCCAGAACGGTATAATGTTCGAATGTCGATTCATACCCGGCATCGACATAGTTGATTAATTTTCCGTAAGGTAATACGAGGAAGCCTGTTATCCAGTCGATTTTTACAGACCTTTGCTTGGGAAATACTGTTTTTCGTACAGTTTTCCATTGTTTTCTTTTATGAGCGCTTAAAACTCCTATGTCTTTAAGAAACAATTGGTTATTTTTTATTTCAAAAGTAGCCATGTATCCTCTGTAAAGAGCGGTAGACCATACTTCAACTTTTGGACGTTTTTCGGGATATTTTTCAAAAAAACTTTCCAAAGGATTGTTAATCAACATATATTCCTTACCCTTATAGAAAATTTTGTCGGGAATTTGCGCCGTTGCAAATACCGTTAAATTAAAAAAGACGGATAGCGCTATAAAAAACAATGTTTTCATCAATCATCAATCATCAATCAAAAATCACCTCACATTGTTTGTAAAGCAAATCCTCACGTGTTTCTCTTTCGCGAATCATGATGATTTTGTCTTTATCTATCAAGTATTCAGCTGGTCGCGGCTGCGAGTTGTATTGGCTCGACATGACCATTCCATACGCTCCTGCTGTGAAAATAGCTAACCTGTCAGACGACGCTACAGGCGGTAATTTTCTGTCTTTTGCCAAATAATCGCCCGATTCGCAAATCTGACCCGCAATATCACATTCTATCAGACCGTCAAAGTTCAAATCAAGTTTACGTTCGGTTACGGAAAAAGATTCGCCCGGATTAACAGACCAAATGAAATGTTGGGCATTATAGAGCGTTGGTCTGATTAGATGATTCATTCCCGTATCGGTGATTATAATGTCTCTGCCATGATTTGTTTTCTTGACGTATTGAACTTCGGTAACGAGTATTCCTGCATTTGCAGCGATTGTCCTTCCCGGTTCGATGATGATTTTAAGTCCGTTATCTACAAGCGGTTTCAACAAACCGACAATAGCCGAGGCATATTCGTCCCACGACGGTGAAGCGCCATCTTCATAATCGGCGGCAAACCCTCCGCCAATATCCAAACATTTGATTATATGTCCTTTGGCGTTCAATTTATCAATAAGTTCGATAATCTTTTTTATAGCCCTTGTATACGGTTCCGGCGAATAAATAGGCGAGCCTATATGTATGTGAATACCGTTAAGTTTCAGATATTTGCTCTTCCCATGAGCGTCGAAAAAATCGAGAACATGTTCATAATCAACTCCAAACTTACCGCCTTTTTTTCCGGTGGTTGTTTTCGTATGGGTTTTGACGTCAAATTCATTGGGATTAACCCTTAACAATGCGTTCATAACCTTATTTTTTCGTGCCGCTATGTCTTCGATACGAATAAATTCGGGTTGCGATTCTACATTAAAATGACCTATGCCACAATCAATTGCGAACTCTATTTCCTCAACGGTTTTTCCTACTCCTGCAAAAACAATCTTCTCCGGCGGCGTACCCGCTACCTTGCTCTGAAACAATTCGCCGGCGCTTACAATATCCATTCCGGCGCCAAGCCCGGCAAGACCTTTGAGTATTACATTATTATTACATGTTTTTACGGCAAAGCAAATCAACGGAGCTAATTCCTTAAAACTTTCCTGAAATCCCAGAAAATGCTCCCTGAAAGTGTTCCACGAATAGAGGTAAAAAGGCGTTTTTATACCCGCCATTCGTTCAATATCAACATCTTCGCAAAATAATTTGCCGTTTTTGTATGTGAAATAATCCATTTATCCTTCTTTTTATGCCGCAAAAATAACAAATTTTTCTCAATTTACAAAAAAAATGATTTTGACTTGTATTTTTGAAAAATAACCTCTACTTTTGCAGTTTGTTTAAAAGTATAATCGTCATGACAGCAAAAACATTCAAAAAGTTACCATACGGCAAGTCAGATTTCGAGGTAATAAGGACGAAAAATTTCGCCTACGTTGATAAAACGCGATTCATAGAGCAGTTGGAAAACGAGGCAAATTCGTACCAATTTTTCATTCGTCCGCGCAGGTTTGGCAAGAGTTTGTTTTTGTCGATGCTTGCCAATTATTACGATATTCGAAAAACGGCGCAATTCGAGAAATTGTTTGGTGATTTGTATATAGGCAAAAGTCCCACACCGCTGAAAAACAGTTATGCCGTGGTGAACTTCAACTTTTCGGGACTGAATACCAGAAGCGAAGAGGGGTTTGTTGCGTCTTTTTCACGTAGAGTACAGGAAACCATTTCAAAGTTTATAGCGCTTTATCGTGATTTTTTTCCGGATGCAAATGAAACAACTCAAAGGATAAACACAGAAAATCCGGGTATTGACACTTTGGATATTGTATTCGGAATGACCGAATCAACAAGCCTAAAAATATTTGTCATAATCGACGAATACGACCACTTTGCCAACGATTTAATTGCCATGGGAAGCCACAAGAGCAAAGATTTTTATAAAAAAATGGTTGAAGCCAACGGTTTGGTTCGCGACTTCTATGAAATACTAAAAATAGGAACTTCCACCGTTATTGACCGCATCTT
>Ga0099364_10008123_pt1 | contig 14832 bp, 4 predicted proteins | sample TergutTh196P3_FD_73070 | JGI IMG/M metagenome (GOLD analysis project Ga0099364, IMG submission 73070) | Microcerotermes parvus P3 segment gut microbial communities from Pointe-Noire, Republic of the Congo - Th196 P3 | ecosystem: Host-associated > Arthropoda: Insects > Digestive system > Gut ... | reverse complement strand
AATGATTAATGATTAATGATTAATGGGTAAATTTTCATAAACGCTTGGGTGTGATTAAAATAACATGACTGTCATAACGAAATTACCTTTTACGAAGTTATAGAACTACTTATGCGGTTTTGTGGCATTATATCCATTAGCTCCTTTGATCCATTTGCCGATTTCGCCGGCTAACCACAGGTAATAATCAGAGCCTAAGCCTTCTTCAATGCCGATAAAACGTCTTTCAGCGCGTTCTTTCCCGAAAACGGGCAATTTACCTTCTTCGGCGCACTTAAAGAACGCTGTTCCTTCATCGATCTCGTCGAACATGGCCAAGTAAAGCGCGGTGGCGCCTGCCGTTTTCGCTCCGGCAACCTGTTTCCAGAGGAAATCGCCTTTCATCCGCGGTATCTGGTTGTAGATCGCAGGGTTGCGGCGGAGATTTCCCCACGTGAAGCCGGGAAAAACCAACGGTACATAAAACACATTGTTGTCGCTGCACCATTTGAAGTCGTCAGCCAACCCGGCCGCTACCGAATCATATGTATTGTAATTGTATCGTCCGACAGCCCAAGGCATCACAATATCAATGTGTTCCTTTATTAAGGTATGAAGTAGCGGATTATTTTCGGTATCATTGCCGAAAGTACGCCAATAGTAAGGTACGCCTAACATAAGCGAAATGGCATGTTCCTTTTTCATTCGGGCTATCGCTTGCTGCACATCAGCAATTGAATATCTCCGGTTGTCATTGAATCCGACGCCCCAGATCGTAAGTAGGGGTTTCCCGTTATGCCAAAGATAAGTAGGATTTTTATCCAAGTTTGACAGATCAAACAAACTCAACAGTTCTCTCCAGTCTTCTTCCATTAAGGCCATATCCTCCGGTCGGCAACCGCTCAGGTCGTACATCACCCCAATGGCGCGGTCGTATTTGCGGGCCGCTTTCAGGGCGTTTTCGAGCACTTTATTAATATGACGTTTCGTCTGCGGTTTTTTTGTCTCGTTGACAAACCGTTGCATAAAGACGCCATCGATACCATATTCTTTCATCCAACGGAAATGTAAATCAACGCTTTCCTCATCATAAGCGCTGTAGAGGTATGCCTCAGAGCCGTCAGCCATCTTATATGGCGAAGCGTATTTCTTTGTGTACTCGGTTATATCCGGCCAAAAATCAACCCGGATGGACGTATCACCCTGTATACCATAATGATACCAACCATGATTGGATTCGTCGCCTTCGGCTGCAAACCAACCCTGGTAACCGGCCATTATCAAACCTTTATACGAATCGTACCGGGGTTTTTGAGCTGACTGCGAAGCAGTGTTATAACTGCCAAACAAGCAAATGATTGCTGTAAAAATTAAAACTGTTTTTTTCATAGGAAAAAAATTTAATGATTAATGATTAATGATTAATGGGTAATTTTCATTATTGCTTGGGGATGGCAAGTGATGATTTCAGTTGGCGGAAAAATTCTTGAATATTCGATTCCAATTTTAGGTTGGTAGTCCAGCCCCGCGCTTCTCCTCTTTCCAATCGCAACAGTATGTGATTCCAGCCTTGTTCGAGCGGTAAATCTTCAATTTTTCTCCCGTTCATGGTTAAGGATGCGCCGTTGAGGTAAGCGTTTACACCAGATTGACCCTCTATTGTGAGGCTGACTTTCGGCATGTTAGGCTCAACAAGCAGGTTAACTAACGAACGGGGACTGTTAATCCAAAAACTGAGATAGACAGTTTTATCGTCCTGCCGGACGTCGGGTAAACGGGCTAAGTTAATGGAACCCTGCATATCGGTCTGCACGAATGTTGGTTCGCCGGTTTCGTATGTAGCTGCAAACTGTGTATTATTCATCGTTATCAGCTTGTCTTCATCGACATTTTTCCCAAGCAGGAAAATGGCGCGCTCTAACGTTCCGTCCTGTTGAAACGCCTTACGGGTATTGAGGGGGACATCTTTCAGCGTCACTCCCAAGTTTTCCATTATCGTTCGAAACAGGTTCTCACCGTCCGACTTCAGCCCCATCAGGTCTATGTTCATTAGATAGAGTTGTCCTTTTCCTGTCGTTACTTTCACTAAGGCGGCTCCGTCGGGTTTGGCTTCGCGTTCGCTCCGGTAGACGGCGGCTGTCTTCAGGTATTCGGGGCGGGAATTCCATCGGCTCCAATCGGTTTGGCAGGCTTCAAGGATTATCATGCCTCCCCGTACTATTTCTCCCGAAAGACCATATTGCATCACAGGCTGGCGTGTGAGTTCAGTGAAGTAAAAGTCTTTGTTGTCCAACATGCCAATAAACGGGTCATTGGCTTTTTTGATAAAAGAGGTCGCCCTCCGTTCGGTTAATTCGAGCGGGAAAGGTAAAAATTGATTCAACTGATCTTTGCTTTCGGGCGACGCACCCCAAATCAATACAGTGCCTCCATTTTCGAGGCAGGCATTGAATAATTGCTTATCCGACGGGGTGGATGGCGGGTTCAGACCGTCAACAATGATTAGTGAAGGTATTTTATTTTTTGTGATTTCTCCAACAGGGACGCCTAAATCCTGCCATTGCTCTTTCAACCGGCTTTCAGGGGATGCAAGAATAACCGTTTCAAGTATGGCGATAAGTCTTCGGGGCATCATGATAACGGGCTGTTCGTCTCTGTTTGCTATGGTATAAGGACGCGAGGCGTTGACAGCCTGTATGGCGTCGAACATCGGCCAGGGTTCATAAAGCGGTAAGGCCGGGTCGTAACCCGGATTGAGCGTACTGGTATAAGGTCCTAACCGCTCCGGTTGCATACCGGGGACGCCTTCGCGGTGCGGCTGGAAAAAAATGCCGTCTTCGGGCTGTGGTGCACGGGTGATGTCTCTCATTCCAAACGCTAACGGTTTAAGTCCGTACCAGGCAATATTGAACACACTGGCATACGTTGCATTGTATTCCAATTGTTTGCTAATCAGCCGGTATGCTTCTACTGCGAGACCTTCCATCCTGCCCTGTTGCGATTCGTAAGCCCGGTTGCCATTGACGGCGGCTATCTGACGGGGCGTTCCATAATAGCCCATCCCTGTTTCGCCTACCCCCCATGGTTTGCCTTCCGACGACCATTTACGCATGGTATTCTCATCGCCGTAATGACCTATCACTACCGGCAGGTCGGTAGGACGCATATCCTCGCCGTCGCCCGAAATCCAGTTACGGGTAGGGTCGTTTGCCCTAACGATTCGTATCCATTGGTTTATTTCGTCTACCTGACGTTTTTCAATCGATTCGGGCGCCCGCATGACGTTGATTACGACAGGGAGCGTCTCGTTGCATACGCTCCATCCAAACACCGACGGATGGTTACGGTCGCGTAACACCATGTCCTGCACATGCTTCCTGCAATAAATCCAATAATCGTCCGAATCCATCTTCGGGCCGCCGTCGCTCGACCAGATACCCGTTTCAGGCAACACACAGATTCCCATCTCATCGGCTACATCCAAGTAGAACGAAGGATAAGGTTGTGCATGGAGACGCACAGCATTGGCATTGGCATCCTTAAGCATCCGGTACCAGCCCCAGGCATAACGGCGGGTCATTTGTGGAACACCCATGAAATGCCACGAATCGCCTTTCAACACAATCGGCTGGCCGTTCAACAGCAGTTCCTGTCCCTGAACGGTAAACTGACGCCACCCGAAACGGGTGTACTTCGCATCAAGCGTTTGGTTCTTGCCAGTTAAACTGACAACAGCGCCATACAGTCGAGGCGTTTCGGGCGTCCAGTAATCCAACATTCTTTCTACTTTACGCCCGATATCCACCGTTATACTGTCGCCCGCTTTCAGGGTAATGTTGCCAGAACGAACGATCTTCAACACCTCATCGGTAAGGATTCCATCGGATAGTGGTCCATTAACGACGTCGTTAGCGCCGTTTTTTTGCCATTTTCGTATCGATACATTGAGCGCGAAGGTTTGCGTTTTAGCGCTTTGATTCTTGATAGCTACGGCAAAGTTCAGCCGGTCGGCCTGCACATCAGGCTGAACGAAGACATCCGAGATAGCCAATTCCGGGACAGCCAACAGCCATACATCCTGCCAGATACCGGCGATATGTTGCCCCCAGAACGAACCGGCTACATAGTTACGCCTGCCATACTGCCCGCGTACATCCGTCAGACTTGCTTTGGCTACGCCTACAATCACCTCATTCGCACCGTCCTTTAATAGTGAGGTTACATCCAAACAGGTTGGAAAAAATATGTCAAGATTTTCACAGGCTAACTGACCGTTGATATAAATCTTGGCAAAGCCGGCTATCGCTTCAAAATGCAGGAGTACCCGTTTTCCGGTCCAATCCGGGGGAATTGTAAATTCTTTACGCATCCACCCCATGGTCGCCCTGTCCCACTCTTTTGGATACGAGGGATAAGCCACAAAATCGCCGCCATCGCCCTGCGCAAACGAATTGACATTCCAGGGGCTGGGTATCCTGATAGGTGTTGACTCCCACCGGAACGTTGCCGGTTTCTGAAATTTTGTAATGTCGGTTTCATTTACGGGCATAAACTGCCACGATCCGTTCAGGCAAATCGCATCACGAGCCGGTTTTTCCGATTCATCGAGCATACTGCTTACGGGGTTGAATACGTGCGGATAGCGCACCTGCGCTTGTATGTTTGCATACAGGAATGTCAGCAAACAAACCGTTAAAAACTTGAAAATCGCCTTCAGCGAATAGATAGTTGAGTGTCGCATTTATAATTAATTAGAAATTAGGAATCACTTGCGGTCATAAAAACTGCAAAGTAAATCTTTAGTACTTAAAGAAACTATAAAAAAATGCTTAATTATCATTTTTTTGAAAAAAAAATTTTAGTATCAACGGCATCCTTGCCGTTGCGCAGAACTGTTGCCCTGTGTATCAACGGCATCCTTGCCGTTGCACAGAGAACGGAGAGAAGACAATGCCCTTTGATTCATAACGACTTGACTAATTCGTCAAAAATCAGGTCATGTTTGGCGGCCAGCAGGCTTTCATAGTCGGCTGTAAATTTATTGAATGCGTTTATTGCAAGGTTTTTACGCCCTAATCGGTACAAGGCATAGCATTTGATTTTTATGGCGTCTTCTTCGATGTTGTCGTGAAGCAGGATGACATCGGCTATTTTTAAAAGTAACAGCAGGTCTTTTTTCACTTCGTCGCGTTTGCTGAACTCGATCAGACTTTCGATCAGCCGGTTGCCATAATCCGACTGGTACGTTTCGAGCCATTCCGGTTGTTGGGTATAAGGTAAAAGCGTCCCGCGGAACGCCAGGTCGACTAACTCGCCCAATAGCTTGATAGAGAAGCGGTCGGCGCTTTGAAGTGTTTTCATTAAGACCTGCATCCGTTCAAAATCGCAAAAAACATCTTTCCCGTATTGAAGCGACCAATAGCTTTCATGGTTTACTACTTTGATCTCACCGAATTTTTTCAAAAGCGACCTTAGTTTATTAATATAGACATTCCGGTTGTTGCGGGCGCTGTCATCGTCCTTGTCCGACCACAATATTTTCTTCAGTTCTTTGGAGGTGATACCCTGACCGTTTTTGATAGTCGACATCAGCAATAAAAGGAATAATTGCGTCGTGGTCGGGGTGAAGTTTTTGGTAATATCGTTGCCCTTGTTGTCTATCACCTGGAAATTACCTAATAAATAGATGGAGGAAGGACGCTTTTCGGCTAATACATGATCATAAGAAATCGGTTCTTCTTCTTTTTCAGGGATTTGTTCGACAGGATCGCCTGCTGAAACCATCTTCTGCTGTTGTTTTCTCAGGCGTGATATTACAACAGCCAACAAACAGGGTATCAGCCACAATAAAAGCCGGGATTTCCTTTTGGTTGCTGACGGGGGAAGTTGGATGGTCGCGTCCGGGTTTAACGGTGGAAAAGCGATGGAAAATAGCTGGACGTCCGTATTGTTATTCCTCACATAGGATGTGATTGCATAAATCTCAGTATTGTCGGAGCTTTGAAAGAGATTGCAAAACGAGCCAATATCATTGAAATAATAAGGGATAGTATCGCCAACCACCCGACATTCAGGAGCGTCAAGGTTGTACTCATGGAGCGTGATGAACGAGGCATAACGTTTGTTAGGATAGGCTAACCCGTAGAATTTCCGGGTTTCTTGATCGATAACCAACGAATTTGAGTTTGTAAAATGCTCTTTCGGGGTAGTCAATTCCCAAATCTTTTTCACCTCATTAGTTTCAATATCAATCGTATACAAGTCATAGAAATTTCGCGGGAACTCTTCCTGTATGCCGGATTCGTTTCCAAATCCGCCAAAAACCAATACCTTATTGTCGTCTAAAAGCCCCATACCTCCCAGATAACGAGGCGGTATCGACTGTTTAAGATCGATACTGTCCCATTCATTTTCTAAAATGTTGCATTTATTAAGAATGCTGTTGTACTGGTGGAATCCATAGCCGCCGAACGTCAACAGGATATCTTTACCTTCCGGAACTAACCGGCAATGGTGCGAAAACTTCTGAGCGATTTCAGTGTTATCATTGTTGCTCCATGTGCTGGTATAGAAATTGAAAAAGGCTAATCGCTTATTTTCAAAATCATAAGAAATCAATACGTGACGATCCGGATCATATACAAGCTGATTCGAGAGTTGATTATTAAAAGGTATTCCCGAAAGTATCGCTATCGTATCCAATCGTTGTTCTTTAAAATCATATTCATAGAGGGAAGCGTCTCGGGCAAAATAGACACGGTCGGTTTGACTGTCATAAGCAATATGATAACTTTGTCCTTCGAACAACCAGGATTCGTTTCTTTTCCATTTCGCATGAAGATCGATCTCCCAAACCGGATTAATTACCGTAGCTTTGGCCGAAACACATTCGTCATAAACACAATCCGTCGCATGTTTGGCTAATTCCCATTGACGCGCCAATTCGTTCTTATGATTGAATAAACGGATATCCTTTACGATCATGGGAGCAATATCAGTCGTAGAAAATACGCTGTGCATATTCCCCCCGAAATATATCCGAAACCGGCTCATCTTTCGGGAAGGAAAATTCGCTTCTTTTTTTACCCCGTTAATAGAAACCGAGACGATATTGGCGACCGGGTCTAATACGAGCAACACCTTTAGCCATGTGTCTTCAACAGGGACGCCTATTTCGGAATTATCAAAATGAATGATCGTCTGCTGTTGGATAACCAATGAAAAATTATCTTTTTGCGCGCTTATTTTGGTTATAAAGTCAATATTCAACGTGTCGTTATCAATGATGCGAAAGACGTACCCATACGTATGTTCCTCATTCCTAAGATTGATATCAAATGATAAAGAAAATCCTTTGCTGAAATTAAGCGGCTTATCGGGCGTAAGGTCTAAGCAGGTACGCTTGTCCTTATCAACCTCAAACGAATGAAAATAAAGTCCCCGCTTTATCTCATCATTGCCGTTCATTTGGATGGAATACGCAAAGAATAAGATAAATATAAGCGTTTTATCTTTTAGCACCTTTCGCATTAGATTAAAATTCATTGTAATAATTGATGCAAATATATCAATTATTATTTTAATAATCTATTTAATTATTAAAATTTGTTGATAATTTTTTTGTTGTATAGTTGCTCTACCGGGTACGCAGACGTCCCGTCCGCACTTTTGCTTTACATGCGGACAGGACGTCCGGTAGGCGACAAGGACTAATAAACCTCAAACTCCGAAATCCGGGCGCCGGATTGTCCTCCCGCCGGCGCTCCTCCTTGCCCTCCACGCGCTCCTTGTGTTACCGGCGTTCCTTTGAGAATGTTGAGGCGGACATAGCGCGCTGTGACGGGGGCCGAAAGCAGCCGGTCGGTCTCTATCTCCGTGTTGTCTGTTACGATGTCAACGGTTTGCCATGCGTCGTTGAGGTTCTTTTTAACCTGAAGACTATATTCCTGTGCGGCAAAGCTGTTGGGACCTATACGCGCCCCATGGAAGACAAACCATCCCCTGATCGTATTTTCTTTCTCCATGTCGACTTCTATATAAGGCGCGCCATTTTCACCCGAATCAAACCACATTGTATTAATATTGCCATCGATAGCTGCTTCGGGACGCGCCGCACCGCCAAATGCGCCTCTTCCGCCGGGGCCGCCAAAGCCACCGCCAGGAGCGCCGCCGCCACGGGCATTGGCATTTCTCTCCGGAGCATCGGGCGTAGATTTGCCGATGATGGGTTTACTTTTAATAAGATTGCGGCGGGCATTGGGGTATGGAACACGGTCTTCCGCTTTCAAGGCGGTGGATACAAGTTCAACGGTCGGTCTGATGTTGTCGTTCTCATTGGCGGCAAGGGTAACAGCAAAGAGCATCACTTTGGAATCATCCGGAAGGATCAGCTTCTTTGCGTTTTTAGGAATATCGATACCGAATTTGAACATATAGGTAAATTCTTGCGGAGCGTCAACGTTGCCTGTCGAAAGGTGGCGGTGTGTTCCGGTATAAGCCACCTCCGCCGGTTTGAAGAATCCTTTGGTATGGCCGGTATGTCCCCATTGGCCGATAAAGCCTGAATAATATGGGATAACAAATTCGTACGGTTTGTCGTCGATTTGGAAAGTAGTGATATCATCGCCCATGATGGAAGCAGCCAGAAAATACAGTTTGTTGTACTGTCCGTTTTGTGGCAACAGGATCGTGTCGCCGGCGCAACGGATAGCGTTTTCCAGGACGGGATCGCCAAGTTTAAATTCAATACCGGAGACAAACAGTTTTTCAGGCAACAGTTCGGCTGCATACGAATAGCCTCTGCCGTCAACATTAGCATCCGAGCGATACGCATTGTAAGATGCGGTCTTGATGTTATAATTCAGTTCGACAGGCGTTGACATAGGTAAAGTTCCGGAGGAAACGCTCGGTTTGAGTCGCACACTGAAGGTATGGATTGAATACGGTGATGCCTTGATGGTCAATTTGTTGCCGTTGAAAGCGGCCTTACCCGTCACGTCTTCCACCCCGTTTAGTACATTGGCGTCAAGGATATCCGAAGCAAAGGTAACAGTAAAATCATCAACGGCTTTCCCTGTCGTTTCATATAAACGGATCACATAGTCGTTTGATTTTTCAGCTTTTTTGAGTGCCTTCACTATCATCCGGTCATCGGATAAGCTAAGAAACGAGAAACTTCTTCCGGCTTTCCCGTTATATTTTCCAGCAATAAACGCGGTCAGCGGTCGGTTGAGTATTTCGGCTTTGGTAACGGTTTGCGCATCTACATAATCGCCTTTATGACCCATGATGGAATAAGTAAAGGTATGAAATCCGAAATCCTGAGTGCTCTGATAGGAATACCTGTTTGGTGCGTCGGGTGTGTGCAGTAGTGTCAGGCGTAATGTATTATTATCGGGTTTATCCCATCCTACCTTGCTGTTGTTCATAATGGTTACGCCATAAGAGCGGTCTTTTGCGGTAAGATCAGCCCAGTATTGCGCAGGCACCTCGTAGGCTGTGAGCGTATTGTTTTTACGTTCGACAGTACCGATTCCCAGATCATAGGTAGCGGCCTCGTTGTCGATTGTCAACGGAAACTCAGCTTTTAGCAGGGCATTGGTAGTTTGCCAATCGATCTCATTCACCAAATCTATCCGGTCGTCCTGTCCTCCTTCGGTCAGCCGGATGTATTGTTTGAAAACAGATTCTCCATATTTACGTTCAACGCATAACGATGCACGGATAGGGCCGTTTTCGGCAATGGTGATGGTGACGCCCTCAGTAATACCCACAGGCGTTTGATCCACTGTTGTCTTTTGTATTTCCCATGCAGGCCAGTTGGATGATGGGTTTGGAGTAATAAGGGCGAGGCGGATGCTTTTACCGGATTTTACTAATTCTCTGTTATCGTAACGTTTATCAATGATAGAAGAAATGTCGCCATCAGAATTAAGGGTCACCTTGTAGATGCTGTTTTCAATGGTGTTACCGTTCACTTTCAATGCCGATGGTTTCGCAGATGCTCCCGAACGCAATTCATAAACGGTGAATGACAACGGTTTAACTTTGGTTGCAAAGAGCAGTTTGTCGCCGTCCGCACCCTTAACTATTTGTGACGGGACGGATTTTCCGTTTTCATCATAAACTCCCGGATTAGCAAGCGATTTATCCAAGTTTACTTCCAATATTGCCTGAACCGGCTGTGAAACAGGATTATTTATAACCAAAGGCGTGCCTTTCACCTGCGTGTTAAGCATTGTAGAAACAGCTCCGACCGATGAAGTCAGTATCTGTGCAAATTGTTTTTGCGACAATAGTTCGTCGTTCCATGAGAACTCGTAAGCGCGAGGCAGACTGGTGCCTGTCAGGTCGTCGTGAAATTGGTGCCATATAAATTGCTTCCATGATTCGGCCAGCGCTTCGCCGGGATACTTCTGCACACCCATCCAGTCGGCTACGACAGCCCCCCGCTCGGCAAGGTCGCCTAACTGTTCGTTTTTGCGGTTGTATAGTTTCATAGCCGCCTGTGAGGTATAACAGCCCGTGCCATGTACGTCCATCAACAATTCACCGGTATAGGTAGGTAGTTCGGGATGCTTGTCGAAAGGCAGGTAATCCTTATACAATTGGTCGCTTGTGGCGCTGATGATATTGATCGGACCATCGCCTTTCAAGCCCATTTCAACTGATAAAACCGATTCGATAGTAGGCGCTCCACCTGTATCGCCTACCCCATAGTAATGATAAACGGTCTTGAGGGGACTTTGTGTAGCATAGCGTATGAGGCTTGAATCGCGACTAAGGTCGTGGGCGCGCCACCGGGTCGTGTAATTGCGACCGTCGGCGACAAGCATGATCTGTGCGCCGTCAACACCTTTCCACAGCCCTATCTCGAAAGGTATCTTAGCTCCATTTTCGAAAAAAGGATTGGTGCGCCATTGCAGTTTTTGAGTTGAAAAACCGATAAGTCCTGAATGGGCGGCAATGGTAGGCAGAATCCAGCCAAAACCGAAACAGTCGGGGATAAAAATGTCGGTGCCCCGCACCCCAAATTCATCCTGATAAAACATTTGCCCGTAAAGGATATTACGGGTAAACGATTCGGGGGAAGGGATGTTGACATCGTTTGCATCCCACGAACTGCCGGTGACATGCCAGCGGCCCTGACGGATATAATCCTTTATCCTTTCATAATGAATAGGATAATACTCCTTCATCCAATAGTACTTAATACCCCCTTCAAAATTGAAGATGTAATTCGGATATTTCTCTAACAGTAAGAGATTTTGGTACAAGGTCTTGGATACATAATCGCGAATGGAGGTTTGTACGTCCCAATTCCATTGCGAATCGAAGTGCGCATTCGACACTACATAAACTTTAGGCTTCTCCTGAGCCGTCATACATAGTGATAACAAAAAGCAAATCAGCGATACAAAAATTTTTAAAAACGGTTTCATAAAATTATTAATTAATTAAAGGTTCGTATATTGACACTGCAAAAGTATAAAAAAAATCAAAAGTATCAAATTAATGTCAGGGGGACGGAGGAAATGACATAAAATTTATGTCATTTCCTCCGTCCCCCTGACATTAATTTATTAGAAAGTGAAGGCGGTTTTGGAGGTTTACTTCAGCCATGCCGCCATCGATGTCAAGGTAGAGCAGGCTGATGTCAGGATAAATCTTTTTCAGTCGTTTCTCTATGCCTTTGGCAACGATATGATTGGCTATACATCCGAATGGCTGCACGCAAACTATCCGGTTGACGCCGCTACGCGCATAACAGGCTACTTCGGCGGCAATCATCCATCCTTCACCGAATTGATTCGATAAATCAAGCGCTTCGGAGGCATAAATGGCTTTCATATAAATGGATTCGGAGGGGGTGTGATAACGATACGACTTCATGATTGTTTCTACTTTTTGCATCCGTTTATGAAAAAAATTCCAAATGACGGGACGTAAAAATCGCATCAGCCAACCGGTCTTTGAAATGCCGTTTTGTTCGTTGGTCTTCGAGTTAACAAAATATTGGATAAAAAAGTCAATGATCGGAGGCGTCACGACCTCCATACCTCTTTCACGCAACCAATCGGAAGTATACGCCTGACCGTAATCGTTGTATTTTACATATATTTCGCCTACTAAACCGACTTTCTGATAATCACGTTCATAAACAGGAAGCTGGTTGAAATCGGCAACCGCCTGACCCAGCAAGGCGAGTATTAGTTTGTAGTTGTTTGCGAGAATGGCTTCAACCCCTCTGTCGATGTAAAACTCAAACAACTGCTTGGCTTCACCTTTTTTCTTCTCCCGAACAACTGTCGAACTGAACATCTGTTGCAATGCATCGCCATACAACACTGCATACACAATGAGTTGGATATATTTTAATAACGGCAACTTAAAAGCATCCTGCTCGTTCTGAAAAACCTCGCCTGTCGAAAGAACAACGACCGGGATATGTGATAAACCGGCATTTGTAAGTCCTGCTTTTATCTGAGCCAGATAATTGGTGGCTCGACATTGTCCTCCCGTCTGCGTTATCATCACTACCACTTCGTTCAGGTCATATTTGCCTGATTGCAAAGCTATTATTATGTCTCCTAAAACAAGCGTCGACGGATAACAAACTTCGTTATGCCCGTATTTAAGTCCCATCTCGGCCGATGCTTTCGACGAACGCGGCAGGTTCTCAATCCGGTAACCCATCAGTTTGCCGATAGGAGGCACAAAGGGTGAAATAAAATCGGTAAACCACGGAACAATAATCGTTTTACGGCGGTCTTCTTCGGTATATTTTCCGGCATATCCTTCGAAGGGTCGTTTTGCAGCGCCATCCTCCGGATTGGCCGACCGAAGCGATTCGATCAATGAACGCAAGCGCAGCCGTACCGAGCCAGGGCTTGCTATCTCGTCGATTCGCAGTATCGTATGATTCTTGCCGGCCTGTTTCAATATGTTAGTTGCCTCATCCATAAAAAACGAATCCGGCCCGCATCCAAACGAGTTTAATTGCACTAATTGCACATTCTGCGGCAGTTTAGCCACTTCTATCGCCGCCTGAATCACCCGGTTCGGGTACGACCATTGCGACACGATGTTGAGTTTTTGGAAATCCGCGTATGTCAGGGGGACGGAGGAACTGACATAAAATCTAAAAACATCTTCCGTTAAAACCGTAATTCCCAAGTCGGATAATATCTGTCCTACTTTTTGAAGAACCAACGGGTCGGCATGATAGGGACGTCCTGCGACCACAAAAACAAGCTGTTTTGTTTTCAAAGCTTCGTCGAGTATCCGTTTTTGTTGGATACACAAGTTTTTTCTTGCAGTCTGTATCATCTCCACCGCTTTATGAAACGCTTTGAAAAAAACACTTTTCGTAACGCCAAGCGACGATAAGTAAGCATAACATCCTCTTTCCAACACTTCAGGGTCGTTGAAAGAAATAACCGGCTTATCGAAAGGTATCCCATATTTTTCCTGCGGGTCGATGGCGCTACGAATGACGTCCGGATAACCGCTTACAACAGGGCAATTAAAAGAATTGCAGGAAGTATCGAAATCTTTTTCCTCCTTTGGAACGATAGGATAAAAGATACGGTCGACCTTTTGCGCGATCAACGAAAGTATATGACCATGCACTAATTTCGCAGGGAAACAGATATTGTCGGACATAACGCTGCCGACCCCTTTCTGATAAAGCGGGTAAGTTGATTCGGGCGAAAGCACGACCGTAAATCCACATTCTGTTAATAAGGTATGCCAGAACGGATAATTTTCGAACATATTCAATACACGCGGGATACCGATGTTTTTTAATTGAGAATTGGGGGGGGAGTTCAGGGAAACATTGAACAGCATCTCCGATTTCAGGTCAAAGGCGTTATATCCTTTTTCCGGCGCGGTATTTTTGTTATAAAAAACTTTTTCACATTTATTACCGGCATAACTGACGTTTTTATTTTCAAACGTAAACCGAAGCACGGAACATTTGTTAGTACAACCCTTGCATCGCAATTCTTTGGCGGCTATCCTGTCAACGTCCGGTAACGGTTCTTGGCCGGAAAAGGATGTCGGTCGCAGGTCGGATTGTTGCAGTTTTTTAGCATGGAGGGCTGCTCCAAAAGCGCCCATCATCTCCGGATAATCGGTCGTACTGATTGTTTTACCGGATAAGAGTTCAAGAGCACGGTAGACGGCGTCATTGCGGAAAACGCCGCCCTGTACGACAATATGATCGCCTATCTTATTCAGATTGGAGATTTTCAGCACTTTGAACAGGCAGTTTTTAACGACCGAATAGGCAAGGCCGGCGGCGATATCACCTAAGGCCGCATTTTGCCGGAGCGATTGTTTCACTTTGGAATTCATAAAAACGGTACAACGCGAACCCAAGTCGCTCGGATAAGCAGCAAGACAGGCTTGTTCCGTAAATTCCGTCAGGCTTAATTGCATGGTAGAAGCAAAATTTTGCAAGAAAGAGCCGCACCCCGACGAACAGGCTTCGTTCAGTTCGATGTTTGAGATGACGCCTTTGTCTGTGAAAATAGATTTCATATCTTGCCCTCCGATATCGAGCACAAATGACACGTCAGGGTCGACATATTGCGCTCCCGCTAAATGAGCCATCGTCTCGACGACGCCATAGTCAAGTCCTAACGCCGATTTGATTAACTCCTCCCCGTACCCGGTAGCTGCCGAGGCGAGGAAACGGAATGTAACGCCGCGTTCAGCCGCTTCACGGTAAAATTGCGCAAGACCCTCGATTGTTTTTTTCAGCGGATTACCTTTATTGGGCGCATAGTAGGTATAGATCAGCTTATCGTTGTCGTCCATGATCAGGATTTTCGTCGTCGTCGAACC
>Ga0099364_10008122_pt1 | contig 14835 bp, 17 predicted proteins | sample TergutTh196P3_FD_73070 | JGI IMG/M metagenome (GOLD analysis project Ga0099364, IMG submission 73070) | Microcerotermes parvus P3 segment gut microbial communities from Pointe-Noire, Republic of the Congo - Th196 P3 | ecosystem: Host-associated > Arthropoda: Insects > Digestive system > Gut ... | reverse complement strand
TTTCAGATCCGCCTCAATCGCCAAGTAAACATTCGCCAATGTCTGCGCCTGAATCCCCTGCGTAGCATCCACCACCAAAATCGCCCCCTCGCACGCCGCCAAACTCCGCGAAACCTCATAAGAAAAGTCCACATGCCCCGGCGTATCAATCAAATTCAACTTGTATCCCTCATATTCCATCGACACTGGCGTAAGCTTAATCGTGATCCCCTTTTCCCGTTCAAGATCCATACTATCCAACACCTGCGCCTTCATTTCTCGCGCCGAAATCGTCCCAGTCATCTCCATCATCCTATCCGCCAACGTACTCTTCCCATGATCAATATGCGCTATAATGCAAAAATTCCTGATAGTCGAAGACAATGAAAGGCGCAAACCCCGCGGCGAAGCCGCGGTAGTGAAAACGCCTGTGGCGTTTTCAGATCCAGAGCTTGCTCTGGGGTTTGCACCTTTGATTCTACTCTCATCCATATCTGTATTTTACCATATTTGCCTCAAAAACACAACGAGACGCCCCTACAAAACGTCTCGTTATATCCAGATCTACGCAATCGAAAGAATCTTGACTTCAGTGTACTTCTGCCTGTGTCCAATCTCTTTATGAACACGCTTTTTGCTCTTGTATCGAATAACTCGTAGCTTCTCACCCTTCACCATCGGCTCGACAACCTCCGCCTTAACCTTCACGCCCTTTACGGTCGGATCGCCAACAGAAACCTTCTCGCCATCAATCAACATAAGCGGCGCTAGCTCCAACGCTTTCACGCCTTCGCCCTGCAAATCCACAGCCAAAACTTGCCCTTCCTGGACAATATGCTGCTTTCCATTTATCTCAATAACTGCCTTTTTATCACTCTTACTCATAATATTCCCATTTTATCACATTTCCACCTAAAATGCAAGTGTTTCGTACCAGCCCAATACCTTTGCAACAAAAAAGATAGGTCGGTATACTGTATATGCAAAGTAAACAATATATAAGGAGACCTATCTATGGTATATTCTATCAGCCCCACACTACAAAAAGCAAGGGGAGATGCAGTAAGAGAAGTAATTTACGGAGGAAAGCGACTATGCACTGTCGCCCGTCGCTATGGGATTCATCGCTCTACTCTATGGAGATGGATTGGTAAGTGGAGAGAAATAAACAAGTACGTAAGACTCACCAATGACTATCGGCCCAGTAGGGCCGATGGAGCCGTCGGTAAGGTGTTCCGCTGGCAGAATATATCGTGGAGAATACCGACAGAGTCCTCCAGGCCAAAGAGTCATCCGCGTAGAATAAAGAAAGAGATCGTTACTCGCGTCTTAGAGCTACGCACAGCGCTCAAGCGCTGTGCTGATGTCATACACCACTATCTGCTGCAAGAAAACATACGGATTGGCCTGAGTAGCGTCAAGCGTATACTAAGGCGCTACCATCTATGCAGTAGAGCCAAGCGGGCACCATATAGGCGAACTCTACCACGTCCCAAGGCCACCGCTCCCGGTGAGCTGGTAGAAATAGATACGGTTCACTATATACCGTCGCCTACTTTTTCCAACGCGGCATGCGGAAGGAGCAAGAGGAAATACGTCATCACGATCATAGACTTGTTTTCCAGGATCGCATATGCCAAATGCTTTGACAAAATGTCGCCGGGCAATGCTCTAACCACAGTCATGGAGGCCGAGAGGGCTATGGGGTTTGGGTTCAAGACAGTACAAAGCGACAACGGGCCGGAGTTCTCTAGCTGGTTTAGCTCCAGGCTTAAGACAAGAGGGATAGTTCACCGCAAAACAAGAATACATAGGCCCAATGACAATGCTCACATAGAGAGATTCAATAGAACTCTGAGAGAGGAATGCATAGGCCGATACATGTGCACGTATGCCACCCAAGCCAACATCAACAAAAAGTTATATAACTTCCTTGACTTCTACAACCACAAAAGGTTACACTTAGGCATACGGTGCACCCCTATCCAAATGTTGCAAAGGTAGTGGGACTTGTACGGTGTTTACTCAAAGAATGACCCTGCGAAATTCCGCAGAGTCAATTTTTCCAACCTGGCTAAGCTACACAAATTCCCCAAACATATCTTCCAAGGCATCAACAATCTCCGCCAAGCATTCCTTCAGGGAACTTCCATCCACCAACTCATAGCGCTCAAGGGCAGCAGTCGAAACAAAAACTTCACAGTCAAGACCCCCGAGCCTTATATCCCTTCCCACAGTTTGTACCGAATGTGTTATGCTGTTATAAGACTTCTTTTTACTGGACATATTGCCCCTTTTCGCATCTGCGAAATGGGTAGAATCGGCCTCGGCGGTCGTTTTCGACATGGCATAGAAAGCCAAGCCTTCTTCGCCCCTTAGGTTTTTCTCTCTGCCGCCACTCATGCTCGTTCTCAGAAAAGTTTTTGCGCCATTCACAGGGCGAAGACAAACCATTACCGGACGGCCCAACTTCTCTGCGACCGCTTGCATAACGTTTTCGAGTTCCACCCTCGCCAGAAAATGCATTACCACTCCCGGCGGCACTGTCACAATCTCTTGCGCGTCTTTCTCTCTCATTATTTCATAACCTCCGTAATTTAGTAGAGCTTTACTCTAACATAATATTACCTACGGACATTACCATAGGCAAGAAACCATCCACCTCCCCGTGAATAATTTTTCGCCTACGACAAACATTTCATGAAATAACCGTAACTCAACCAAATTTCTAAACTACAATCATACTCCTAGTTGTTTTGTTAATACCATTAACAAAACAATGCTCTAGAGCATGAATTAAACAGGGAACATTCCCCTCATTATACAGTATAACACAAGTTGCCCGAAAAGTCAATAGATTTCGCCAAAAAAGTCCCCAAAACAGCCCAAAAAGTCCATCCCATCAGTAGTAAGCCATTTTCATCGGCCTTAGCCGATGCCGAAGGCTCTTTAGGAGCAAGACGAAAATCACATTTTTCGGCTTGCGTTCGGCCGCGGTCTAAAAAACTGACTTCCCGCCCTTCAGCGCCAACCTCACCCTCTCATTCAAATCCAACGTCTCATCAATCCCCACCAACGCATCCACCGCATCATTCAACGAATACCCCAGCGCAATCAACGCATCCACCGCATCATCCTTCACCTTCGGCAACTTCGCCGAATCGACTTTCCTCGCCGAGCTCGTCTTCGCCGACGGCACCCCAACCTTATCCTGCAAATCAATAATCGCCCGCTCCGCCGACTTTTTCCCCACCCCGCTCGCCGTCGAAATAAACTTCACATCCGCATTGGCGATCGCATTCCGCACCTCCTCACTCTCCCCGAGCGACAAAATCGCAAGCCCCGCCCTCGGCCCAACCCCATTCACGGAAATGAGAAGCTCAAAAAGCCTCTTGCTCGCAAGACTCAAAAACCCAAAAAGCTTTTGCGACTGCTCGCTGATATGATGATGCACATGAAAAATAACCTCATCATTTATAGGAACTCTCTCGTAATCCAAATCGCTAATCCAAACCTCGTACCCAACCCCATTTACATCCACTATGACACTTTTCTCGATTTTTTCTATAACCACCCCAGAAATTCTGGCGATCATTTTCCTCCCCCGCTTCTCCCGACCTCGTTTTCACATTCCCCTTTTTCCAAAAAATCCATCAAATTCTGCGTCGAAATCCCCACCATATTCCCAATCGCCACATCGGTATTATACGCAACATGCGGCGTAAACATCACATTCGGCAAGTCCACAAGATCCCGATAAGCCTCCGACTTTATAATCCTACCCTTGTAGTCATCCCCATAAATCTCTCCGCCCTTCCCGTCAAAATCAAAAACATCCAACCCCGCCGCGCCGATTTTCTCCTGCATCAACCCCTTCGCCAAAGCCTTATTGTCAATATGCGGCCCGCGTGCCGTATTTATAATAATCACACCATCCTTCATTTTCTCTATCGACTCCGCATTTATGAAATGCTTGTTCTCCGGCACCAGCGGCATATGCAGCGATATGATGTCGCACTCGGCGAAAATCTCATCCGCATCCTTCGCCTGTTCATAAACCCCCTCCGTCTCTTTCCTCGGAAATGGATCATACCCCAAAACCCTCGCGCCAAATCCCTTAAAAATCTTCGCCGTCTCAAACCCAATATGCCCCGTTCCGACAATCCCTATCGTCATCTTGTTCAGCTCTCGCCCAACCGCCCCCTCTCGCCGAAAATCCTGCGCCATCACCCTCTGCTCCACAATCTTCGACTTCCGCGCCAGGCTCAGCGCCAACATCACCGCATGTTCCGCAATCGCTGTCGGCGAATAGGCCGGAACATTCGCTATCCGTATACCATACTTATTCAGCAACCCAAAATCAATCGTATCATACCCGGCCGTCCGAACCGTCATATATTTTATATCCATCTCCTGCAATCTCGCATACACCTTCTCATCATACTTTCTCGAAAGCATAGAATCGCTGATGCCATCGCAACCCATAGCCAATTCCACCGTCTCCTCATTCAACTCGCTACTCGTCAAAATATATTCAACACCCTTCATATCCGCCATCGCCACAAAATGTTCGCGCTCATCACTGTTTGCTTTATATGCTATAAATTTCATTTTTGTTCACCTCCATTACCCATCAAGAATAACACGACCCTCCCCAAAAGTCAATCTCCTCCAAATCTCCTCCAAAGCTACTTATTCGTGAAAACATCCGAAAACCTGCCCAAAAGAAGCCTCTGAAACCACGGCATCCTCACCATCTTTTCATCAAACGTACCGATCAAATCCTTCATCGTCGCCTCGCGCTCACCAGCCTTACTCGCCGCAACCGTCAGCGCCAGATGATACATGTCATAAAATCCCATCATCAACCAATACCCGTTCATAAATAAAAACGTCAACGTCAATATCACTGCCGTCCGCTTATTCCCATTCTCCAGCTTGTGATCCTTGATTATCTGATAAAACAATACCGCCGCCTTTTCCGCAGGCGTCTTATACAATTCCTTGCCATCAAAAGTCTGAAAAGGCCTTCCCAAAAATGCCTCAATCTCATCAACATTTTTATCAAGACTTATATCCCAAAAAGGCTCATCGTCGCACCCCAAAACCTTGGGCATTTGTTCAATAGCAAAAAGCGCCGCGGCAATATCAAGAGGCTTCATGTCTTGGAAAGCTTTTTTAATGCCTCACCATAATCCTTGGCAATTTTCTTGACAGCTTTATTCACAGCCTTCTTCTCCGCCTTCGGCATATTGAATATGATTTTCTTGCTCTTGGTGTTCATACCCAAATTGTAGCACACAGCTCCCAGAGTTGCAAGGAGAATGCCCCGCCAACCCGTGTTATGTTATAATAATATATATGAAAGTATTCGACTTATGGGATAATAACGTGCGTATCGTCTTGACCGACAAATCCGACGGCAACATGCGCGCCATCGAGACCAGCGACGCTGACGAAGTCGCCCGAAACCAAAACGCCCTGCTCGACTCCCTCGACCTATCCCCCAGCCAAGTCGCCCGCATTCTCTCGACCTATGACACCGACAATTTCATCGAGTATATCAAACTCGACAGCGTTGGTCCTTACGATATACCAAACGCCGAATCAATGCCACGTAGCGACGGCATCCTTACCCCAACCAAAGACCTCGGCATGTTTCTGCCTCTCGCTGACTGCCTCGGCATCGTACTTTTCGATCCGGCGCATAGCGCCCTCATGACGGTCCATTCCGGTCGGCACAACCTCGAGCAATATGGAGCCCAAAAAGCCGTAGAGTTTATGCGCCAAGAAATCGGCTCCGACCCAAAGAGCATTCTCGCCTGGTTTTCTCCATCCGCCGGAAAGCACAATTACCCAATGTACAAATTTAACAACCACAGCCTCGAGGAAGTCGCCCTCGAACAACTAGCCCGCTCCGGCGTTCCCGAAAATAACGTCATCCTTTCAAGCGTAGACACAACGACCAACGACTCGTACTTCTCGCACAGTAGCGGCGACCATAGCAAGCGCTTTGCCATCCTAGCACTAATGCCTAAAAGGAAGCCGTAATGAAAAATAATTCCATAAGATCAATCTTGAAGAAGTTGGGTCTCGTCAACACCTTTTTCATCATCTATCTCATCTTATGCCTGCTAGCCTACCTGATAATCGGCCGCAACATCTGCCTTTGGCTAATGTGGAACTCTTTCCTCGGCTGGGTCGCTTTCATATTCATACAACTTTTCGCACGCTATCCTCGCGCCTGGATTTTCCTGATCCTCGGCGTCCTGTTCCTCCCCAACGCTTTTTATATCATCACCGATTTCATCCATGTCAACAACCTCGGCTTCTATCGGCTTCTCGGCTATAGCCGCGTCCTCTATATCGAAAACATCACCCCATGGGTAGAACTCTTTATAATCTCTCTTGGCGCAATCTTCGGCTGGGTAGTCGGACTAAAGTCCATCAATACCATAACCCAAAAACTCCCGCCCCGTCTGAAAAAATTCAAGCTCGCCAAGAAAATCGGGTTTTCCCAAAAGTTCACTGGCAAACTCATTATCCCGCTCACCCTCTCGCTCCTCTCCGGCTTCGGCATTTGGATCGGCCGATTCCTGCGCCTCAATTCCTGGGACATCTTCCGCCCCCTCCTGCTCATAGAATACATCATCTCTCGAGTCAACTGGTTCGCCGTCGTCTTTACTTCCCTATTCACCTTCTTCATCTTCGCCAGCTACCTTGTCGTCTACAAGATAAACCTAAAGCGCCTCTTCGACAAAGAAAACTAAGCCATCTTCGCAAACAAAACTTCGTCCAATTTCTGAAGTTCCGAAGCATTATATATCGCCAAAATCCGCTCCGAAGTCGCAGGCATAAACACCTTCGTCTTCTCGCCAATAATCCGAATCGCCGCAACCAAAGCCCTCATCGTCTCCTGCAATTTTTCCGTATCGCTTTTCGCAAGTTCCCACGGCTTATTCTCGTCCACAAACCTATTCGCCCCCTGCACCAATCTCCATACGTGTTCAAGAGCCTGGCCGAACTGCAAACTCTCCATGCTCGAAGCAAACTTCTCCTCCGAAAACTCCGCGTACTTCTTGAACACCTCACGATACTCCCCATCATCAAAACCATTCTTGATTTCGTACTTCCCGCACATCGCCGCCACTCGCGAAACAAGATTCCCGAGTTCGTTTGCAAGCTCATTATTATACGCCTCCTCCATCTTCGTCCACGAAAAATCTCCATCATCCATCGTCGGAACATGCCGCGTAAAGAAATACCGGAACCCATCCACGCCATACTTCTCGATCACCTCGAACGGATCCACGACATTCCCAACCGTCTTACTCATCTTCTCGCCATCCACCGTCACATGCCCATGCACCAAAATCTCCTTCGGCAACGGAAGCCCCAACCCCAAAAGAATCGCCGGCCAAATCCCCGCATGAAACCTCAGAATATCCTTCCCGACAATTTGCAACTCCGCCGGCCACCACTCCTTATATTCATCATTATCTGGATAGCCCAACACCGTAATATAATTACTCAACGAATCAATCCAAACATAAATCACCTGGTCGGGATCATTCGGAACCGCCACCCCCCAAGTCAAGCTCTTCCTCGGCCTCGAAATTGAAACATCCGGCATCCCATCTTTTATCATATTCAGAAATTCCCTCTTTCGGAAACTCGGCGTAATCTTCATCTCGTCTTTTTCAATGGCCGAAACAATCCGATCCTCGAAATCCGCCATCCTCAGAAAATAATTCTCCTCGCTAACCTCGGTCAATTTCCTCTTGTGGTCCGGACAGAAAAACTCATTCCCCTCCGCTTCTTTCTCGCTAAAAAACGCCTCGCATCCCTGGCAATACCACCCCTTATACGACCCCTTGTAAATATGCGGCCCCAGCTTCTTCCAAATCTCCTGCACACGCTTCTCGTGCTCCGCATCACTCGTCCGAATGAAGTCCGTCCAAGTCGTATTCATCATTTCCATCAACTCTCGGAATTTCACAAAGTTTTCATCAACATATTCTTTCGGCGTTTTATTTTCACTCTCAGCCTTCGCGGCGATCTTATTCCCATGCTCATCCGTTCCCACCTGGAACCGCACACTATTCCCCTGCTCCCTCTGCCACCTCGCCCAAATATCCGCAAGCAAATAATCCAACGCATTCCCAATATGGGGCGCACCATTCACATACGGAATCGCCGTACAAACATACTTATTCATGTCCCCATTCTACCATTTTCCATCTCTCGCGTCAACTTCCCAATTATCTTATCGCTCCGCACGACATCAAACTCTTACTTCCCCTTTATTTCCATGATCGGAAACTTGAACCCAAACACACTCCCCTTGTTCTCGGAACTCTTGAAGATAATTTCTCCGCCGCTCTCCTTCACGATAGTCTTTATCACATACAAGCCAATCCCGCTTCCATCCGGCCGAACAACCTTGGCATTCGAACCACGAAACATCTTCGTAAATAGCTTTCCTTGCTCCTCTTTCGGCACACCGATCCCGTCATCCTTCACCACAAAATATATCTCCTTATTGATAACCCTCAGCTCCACCAAAATCTTCTCCTTGCCGTAATAAATAGCGTTGTCAATCAAATTGAGAACCACCTGCCGAATCCGCACCATATCCCCGACCATCTCAATATCATCCTTGTCCCGCTTATAAATCAGCTTCCTCTTATACCCCTTCGCCACCTCCACCAACTGTTCAACTTCCTCATCAACAATATCCGTAAGACTAAAGGCCTGCTTCTGCAAATGAAACCGCCCCGAATCCATCCTTGCCGCGTCGAGGTAATCCATCAACATCTTGTTCATATTCTTCGCACTCTTCAAAACTTCATGCAACTTCTCTTCCTGCTTCGCGGTCAACTTCCCGAAATCTCCATCAAGCATCATATCGGCATATCCAATCACACCCGTAAGCGGCGTCCTCAGCTGGTGCGAGGCAATAGTAAGCAAGTCGTCCTTCAGCCCATCAAGCTTCTTGAGCTCCTTGTTTGTTGCTCGAAGCTCTTTCGTCTTTTCTTTTATCTCGAACTTCAGCTTCGTATTAAATCCGCTAATTTGCTCATAAAACACCGCCGCCTGAATAAACGGCGACAATTGCGCCGAAACCTTCTCTAGCGTCTCCCCATAATACCTGCTAAACCTTCGCTTCCTCGGACTACATAATATCACACCAATAATCCTATTACTCCCCTTGCCTTTCGTGCTGTTTATCGTTCCCATAATCGGCGTTATTGTTTCAATACTATGCGCCTTCATCGCCTCTTGATCTTTTTTGTCGGGGATCTCTTCATAATAAATCGTACTCCTCTTTTTCCTGGAAACAACCCTCATCAGCAAATCCTCGAACCCACCATCATCCGTATAATACTTGGACGTATCCCTATTGAATATCACAATATCCACTCTCTCCACCCCAAACGCCCTATCGAGCGTATGCCGAATCGCCGAGAAAAAGTCCTTCACCCCATAATTCTTCACCGTAATCTCCGCTATCGAACTTATAACCTGAGCCTCACTATACCCATCCGAATCAATCTTCTTCACTAACTTCTTGCTAACCCTCTTAACCAAAAGTATCCAAAGCAGAGACACCACCACTGCCGTACCACCAACAGCATACCTCTCCCAGGTCATTTCTAGGTATGGGCTTATAGCCATATTCATCAAAGTCATCACAACGAAACCTCCAGCAACAATCAAAACGAAGCCAGTGCAGTATACCAGTCCTCTGAAGAAAGTTTTAACCGCCGAAAGGTATTCCCCTGTTGTTGCCATACGAAATGCCACAGGAATAACGGAAGCCAATCCAATTGGACCAACCCAAATGAGATCATTGTTGCCAAAAAACGGCAGTATCAGGTTAAATACAGTCCCGGCAACCCCGGCAATCACATACGTAGCCACCAACAAGCCCATATCTGTTTTCTCTTGCCCGTTTGCACGACATATAGACAAAAATACCCTAAATGTTATAACTAACGCTGCCATATACAGTATAAAGAAGTACGCACAAAAAATCAGATATGGGATCGACGCCAACTCTATCTGATGAGTTATAGCAACCACACTCCTTATCATTACCCCAGGAGTAACCACCATTGCACAAACAGTAGCTGCTACAAGAAGTATTCCTATGCCTATTAGTGGAGTAACCTTTCTCCCGGAAAGCTCTATCGACTCAAGTATATGAGGCAACGGCAACAAAACAAGACACACGTAATAAGAAACAACAAAAATATGAGCGAGCAACTGATTTTCTGTCATCAAGAAAAGGGCAGTGAAAAGCGCCCACAGCAATGGCAACACTGTAGATATAGCCAACCATTTGGCGTTCGTATTCTTCCGCGATACACTAAACAAACTAACTATAATAACTACCAACACAGCCACCAATATAAACAATAGCAATATCCTTATATCCATAATTTAATAATATCATGTCTAGCGGAAAAAGAAAAGCCCGCTAGTCCAAATTTCGACCAGCGAGCCAAATAAACAACCTCCTATCCCACCAAATGTACCTGTACTAATTTTCCGTTTCGCTCGGTTTGGATACTGCCATATTCTCTCGCCATCCCGGCAACGTCTATCTTGTGTGTCGTAGAATTCATAGGCAATGAATCCTCATGGACCCTAAAGCCTGCCGGCACCAATGCACCCTTGAATTCTTCCCTCCAAGCCAAAACAAGTTCACGCAAGAACTTATCTCTGCCGTGCTTGAACGCATCGTCAAACACCATATGGACAACAAGGACGTGTGTTTCATTTCGACCAGAAACCGGCAATGCAACTGTCTGGAACCGGAAAACCTGCTTGTACTTTGACATGAAACGGTCTATTATCGGACCGTAAATCCTTTCGCCATTCCGCGCGTTAAAGGAAGTAGCATTGCTATTGCGACCCATCACGTCATAATACACGCCACCATTTTCAAACGTTTTCCTCTCTGCGACATTTCCAGTTATCGCCCAGCCATCTTTGCTAAAAAACTCATCCGTGGCCTTTTCGTTATTGAAATAGCCAAGCATAACGGCAGGCGTCAAGATTTCTAACTGGCCAACACCATCACCTTCTATTTCGTTTCCTTGCTCGTCTATAAGACGGCATCTAACAAGATAGGATGACGGCATCCATTCCAACGAGCCCCAGCCACCAAGCATAGCCATAAGCCCGAGCTCGGTCATACCATAGGCATTGACAAGAGGGCGTTGCGCGCCGGCAAACAGAAGAGCTTCACTTAATTTCTTGGCATCTTTCCCATACAGTTTCTCTCCCGCTTGCACAGCTTGCTTAACGAAACTAAGCTCACCCTCCTTCAGGTCGGCACGCTCAATAAGCGCAAGTAACTGAACCGCACAACATATTATGTGGTTTGGTTTCAAGAGCCTAATGTCGTCCAGAAAACGCGACATGTCGTACAGCGAGCATATAGCTAAAGTACAGCCACGCAACATAGGTCCAATAACCGTAAAAACTATAGTTATTGCATGACCTGGGGGTATTTGCACAAACTCTCTGTCTCCAGGCATATAGTCGAAAACGTCATTGTGGTGTCCGCAAATATCCCAGCCCATCTTCAGTATACCTTCGTTCGTCAACTGTATTCCTTTTGGACGACCGGTCGATCCACCAGTGTAAAAGATACCGGCCACATCGTCTGCCGGTATTTTGGAAAGCTCTTCCTGGCTAAGGGTCTGGCCCTCTCCTATCCTCATGAAATCATTCCATGAGATAAGTTCATAGCCGATGTCGCAAGGCGCATTGTCGCGGATTTCTTCAAACAAGCTCTTGCTAAGCATCTCTTTCAAGTCATCCGGCCACGCTTCATTAATAGTCGGACTGGCATAGTCCGCCAAAGACGAAATCACCACCCTGTCCAACTTAATCTTCGCCAACGCTTCGGCAACCTCGTCATAGAAAATATCCAGGATGACAAGCGTCTTTGTCCCAGTTGCTTCAATGTATCCGACAGGATCCATCGAAATAAATTCCGGGAACAAATAGTTCACCTTTTTGCCGACCGCATTCGCTGCGAAAAACAACAGTATTGAGTCAATTGCAGCTAATCCGCAATGGGTGACTATTTCCTCCGAACCGCACATCGTGTTCAGCGTCGTTCCGAGAGCATGTATGTTAGTATCCATTTGGGCGTAGGTCATAGGAACACTACCCAGTTGGTCTAACGCAACTATCTTCGCTCTCTCTTCAGTGGATAGGTTTTCCCGCCTCCACAAACTGTAAACAGAGTCCTTCGTATTCGATATTGACATATTCAATACCTCCCATAAGATTTTTGTTCTCTCACGACAAATTCTAATTTAGTTTAGGAGATTGTCAAGCTTCTAGCTCGACAGCCTATTCTAAATCAACCCAAGAAATTAGCGTGAGTCTAATACCATTATTATAGCACACTTTGTGTAAAAAGTCAATAGATTTTGCCCAAAAAGTATCCTTTCCCGCCTCAAAAGCCCAATTCGCCAGTAGTAGCAAAAAACACCCAAAACACAGAAAATCCCGCAAAAACGGGATTCTCCAATTATTCTAAGGATACTCCATTTCGTGAGTCCTCTCGGTCCCACGCGGTCATCCTCTCTTTAGTAGAGTACTCCTTTCGCTGGTTTAACAAACCCGCGCGGTCCCTCTACTCATTCATTATAGCATACAAAAACCAAAGGTTCAAGGCCTTTTCTTATTACAACATAAGCATAATAGACCACCCCACGGCTAAAGCCGTGGCCCCCTGCGGCGCATGCGTGGGGAGATCCAAAAAGAAGCCAAGCCTACCTCGAATAAAACTCCACCATCGCCTCAGCATATTTCTTACTACCCCACAATCTCCAATCCGCTAGCTCCATACCAGGGCCATCACTCGGCCTACTCAAAACCAAAACCGCACCGTCGCCAACCCTTAGCCCGTCCAACAATTCCGCCAACCTAGAAACATTTTTCCCATAATCCCCATACGGCGGATCGCAAAAAACCAAACCAAACTCCATGTCGCTCGCTGGTGAAAAAACATTCCGCTCCGCGACCCTCGCCCGCTCTTTATCGAGCCCCAGTTGTTCAATGTTCCCCCGTATCGCCTCCGCCGCCTGCCGATTTTTCTCGACAAACGTCACCTGCGAAGCTCCTCGTCCTACAGCCTCCAGCCCCAGCGCCCCGCTCCCCGCAAACAAATCCAAAACATTCGCATCCTCAAACTGGAATCCATGCGAGACCAGAACATTAAAAACCCCAGCCCTCGCCCTCTCGCTCATCGGATGCGTCGCATCACTAGAGGGCGTCCGAATAGAACGCCCGCCAAACTCTCCAGCAATCAGCCTCAGAGTTCCCATTAGCTAACTGCCAATATTCCCCTCAGGATCATCTCCGTATCTCGGCAATTCTTCACCTCAATCGTGTCCATCCCAAGCGCTTTCACGGCATAATCATTCCCACCCTCCTGCAACATATCCCCGATAAACAAACACTCCTCCATAGTAAACCCATTCGCCTTCATCAGCTCACGCACAGCATAACCCTTGTCAATCCCCGGCATCGTCACGTCGATCGAAGTTGACCCACCAATCGCCACATGCAACCCCATCGCCTCAATCTCCGGCAAAATTTCCGCCACAATCTTCCCGCGCTTATCATGCTTCGGATCCCAAGCCTTCTTCGCGTCCACATCCGCCCACTGCCCGAGCGCCGAATACGTTATCTGCGACCCGCGATTCTCAATAATCTCATCGCCCTCATCAGCCTCTACCCAATATCCGAACTTCTTAGCCGCCGCCTCAAGCAAATCGCTAATCTTCTTGGCCTGCTCGTCCGTGAAAAAATTCGCATACTGCCTCACCCATTCCTTCTTGTCAGCATCAAACCGCCAATATTGCGTACCCGTTGTCGGCATAATATGATAATGCGTCAATTTCTCCGACGAAACATCCTTCAAGGTATCCACATCAACCCTCTTCACAACATCCCATCCCGTTCCCGTCACAATCGCAATCTCATACTTTCCCAACAACTCCACAAAGAGCCTCCCAATCTCCGGCGCAATATCCTGCTTACTCCCAATGTTTATTGTATCATCCTGGTCAAAAATCAAAACTCTCTTCACTTCTCTCCCTTTCATTTCACATTGTCTTGAGCCTTAATTGTAACATCATTCCACCAACATTTCAACTTGCAAAACACCACAAAAAGTGCCCAAAATCTCAAAAGTCACGAAAATTCCCTATAATTCTTCTTCATCTGTTAGCCAACATAATCTTAACTAAAATCAGCCCAAAAACATCACTTTTCCTTGACTTTTTTGACAAAGTGTGCTATAATAGGGCATAATAGGGAGTATTTCCCCAATAAAGACCTCCGCGTTAACCCCGCGGAGGCTCTTCTAGTTTATCGCGTAAACCACCATGCAGACTAATTGCCCTGTAGGTATCGCGAACAAACCAGTTTATGAAATTGAGTGCGTCGAGTTCACTAGGAAACTCATTCTTATTGTAGAATTTGCGGCCATCGGGCAACTCCAGGACACACCTATAGGGTGGCCCAGTGCCCTCGACATAATAAATCTGAGACATAGCGCCAACCCCCTAGATACTATAAAATACCCTAATTATACCATCAACTCCATATCAGTCAACCCCCCTACCCCTTCTTATTTATCTCTTTCGCAATCGCCCCAATATTCTTGCTCAAATCCCGCCTCGCAATCAGAATCCCGTTCGGCGTATTCACCACCGCAATATTATCCACCCCAATCACCGCAACCGGCATCCCTTTTCCATCGTTCCGCACATACGTGTTGCTGACCCCATCCGTATAAACATCCTCTCCCTCAACATGATT
>Ga0099364_10008121_pt1 | contig 14838 bp, 7 predicted proteins | sample TergutTh196P3_FD_73070 | JGI IMG/M metagenome (GOLD analysis project Ga0099364, IMG submission 73070) | Microcerotermes parvus P3 segment gut microbial communities from Pointe-Noire, Republic of the Congo - Th196 P3 | ecosystem: Host-associated > Arthropoda: Insects > Digestive system > Gut ... | reverse complement strand
CCAAATCCGAGAACTGCGGGTGCGAAACGTCCCTTTCAGCTCTTACTGTTGAAACACAGGCAAAAAGCCATAAAAAAATAATTATCAAAAAACGCATTGATATTTTTTTTGCAAAAATACATAAAATTTTTGAATTGCAAAAAAAAATCTACTTTTGCATTATTTTTTTGATAAAATGATAGTAAAAGTTTGCGGAATGCGCGACGAGGATAATATTCGGGCGTTGGAAAAAATAGATATTGACTGGATGGGATTTATTTATTACGAAGGCTCACCGCGCTACGTCCCCGAAGATGACAGATTTTGTGCGGCTATTCGGGTTTGTTCAAAAGTTAAGGTCGGAGTTTTTGTGAATGAAGAATTTGCAGAAATATCGCGAAAAATGTTGAAGTATCGTCTGAACTGTGTTCAGTTGCACGGCGACGAGACGCCTGAACTTTGCCGCCAAGCGCGATTTGCTGGGTATACTGTAATTAAAGCCTTTTCGATTTCGTCGGAAGCCGATTTGCTGCAAACGGAGGCTTACGAGCCTTTTGCTGATTATTTTCTATTCGACACAAAAGACAAAGAGCGCGGCGGCACCGGCAAACGTTTCGATTGGTCAATATTGCAGGCTTATCAGGGCAACGCGCCATTTCTGTTAAGCGGAGGAATTGCGCTCGAACACCTTTATGAATTGTCAAGGTTTCGACACACCCAAATGGCTGGTATAGACCTGAATAGCCGTTTTGAATTAGCTCCGGCAATAAAAGATACCCAAAAAATTGAAAGTTTTGTCCGTCAGTTCAAAAGGTAATGACATTTCTATAACAACGTAACCGTTTTCATTGCGCCTCAAATTTTTTTTAACCATTTTTTTTATTTTAAAAAAAAGTATTATCTTTGCGGCGTATTTTATATGGTTTCTTGGCCGAGTGGCTAGGCAGAGGTCTGCAAAACCTTGTACGGCGGTTCGAATCCGCCAGAAACCTCTTTATCTGGCAGGATTGTTTAATACCCAAATATTTCCTCCAAGTTTAGTCTTTGCAATGTTCCGTATTTACTCACAATTTCCGGAACAAGATCGCCTTCGTCGCCAAGTATGCAATAGGTGTAGCTTCTATTCCTCAAATATTGCTGCTGGAAACTTTTGACGTCGTTAAGCGTCCAGTTTTGCGCCTGCTCAAAGAGGTCTTTACGTCGGTCGTAATCCCACCCAAATTCTTTGGCATCAAGATAATTGAAAATAATACTTGCCCGTCGTATGCGCTGTTTTCTGATATTGCTGATGATTTGGTCTTTTGCAAGGTCGAAGGCGCTTTCCGATTCGGGCATGTCGTTTATAATGCTCAGGAAAGCCGTCAGCGCCTCGTCCATCTTGTCGTTTTGCGTGGCGATGAACGTGGTGAATGTATAATTGAAATGCGGACGCGACGGCTGCGAATAAGAAGCCGAAGCCGAATATGCTAATCCGCGCGCTTCGCGCATTTCCTGAAAAACGATGGCATTCATCGTGCCGCTGAAATACATATTGAACATCGAAACGGGCGCGAACATCGAGCGGTCAAAAGGAACACCCTTTGTCGCCATTGCAAGGTACAACTGCGGCGAATTGTAATGCGTGAACAGTACCCTGTTTTGGTCTGTAGGTTGCTGCGTGAAGTTAATTGCCTGCCGATACGCCATGAGCGTTGACGCTGTATTACGATACTTGTCCAGTAATTCAATTACTTCCTGCTCGCTCAATGGTCCGTAATACAGAACCTGATGCGCGAAATTGCTCAAATTAGTAATTCGGGTGATTAAATCTTCGGGCTTCAGGTTGTCCAATTCGCTTGACGAGGGTACGTTGGTCATTGACGAGTTCGGACCCCAGATAGCATAGTTTCGCAAGTAACTGAAAATAGTTGATTGATCGAGTTTTGCGTCCAAACGACGTTTCTTAATGTCGTCTATCAGATTGAAAAACGCTGCTTCGTTCACTTGCGGGTCGTTGAGCAATTCTTCCAAGAGCGCAAGCGCTCTTTCCATATTATCGGCTAATCCTCTGAGATTCACATACACAAAATCGCTTCCCGAAGAAACGTTAAACGAACAAGCCAACTTGTAAAATTCCATCTGTATCTGCTCCGGCGTATATTTCGATGTGCCAAGGAATCTCAAATAATTGAACGCCGTACCCAGCAGATTGTCGTTGTTGCTGCCCATTTCATAACGGTAATAAATATCAAAAGTATTGTTTTCGTTGTTGGGTGCGTACAGCAACGGAATGCTTGGACGCCACTCCCTTATTGCAAGATCATTCGCATAGTCAATGAAAACAGGCTCAATCGGCGTCACGGTAGAGTTGATAATGTCTGTCAGGAATTGGCTCTGCGCGTCGCGGTTGAGCATTATAGGCGTGATTTCAGGCTTGGCAATTCTTATTTCGTTAGGGTCTATTCCCTGTTCCTTGTAAATGACTACGTAATTGTCGCCAAAATACTTGTTGGCGCAGTCTATAAGGTCTTTGGGCGTCAGTGTCGCCATTTTGTCAATTCTGAGGCAATAATTTTCCCACGGAATTTCGCTGATAAACGCGGTGACAAACATATCGGCACGACCGGAGTTGCTTTGCTGGCGATAAATCATATTCAGACGATAGTTGTCAATGATTGCCTGTATCATATCTTCTTCAAACGCGCCATTTTTAAGCAGTTCGATTTGTTCTAACATCAGGTCTTTAACCTCGTCGAGCGTCTGTCCCTGACGTGGTCGTCCCTGCAACATAAACACGCCGTGGTCGCTCAGGGAGCTGGCTCCGGCTGAGGCGCTCAACACAAGCTGCTTTTGCGTCAAATTCAGGTCCATCAAACCCGCTCTGCCGTTACTGAGCAAACTTCCCAAAACATTGAGCGTTTCAGCGTCGGGCGATGATGCGCCCGGAATACGAAACGCAACAGTTATAAACTCCGCGTCGTTGCCAGTGACATTTCTGTTTATAGGCGCGGCTATTGGTTGTTCGGGTTGAAATTCCAATTTCGGAACATCGCCTTTCGGAATCTTCTTCATGTAACGGTCAATAATCCTGATAGCCTTGTCCGGGTTAAAATCGCCCGACATACAAATTGCCATGTTATTAGCAACATAATAGGTATCAAAAAATCTCTTGATATTTGTAATTGACGGATTTTTCAAATGTTCCTGCGTGCCGATTACTGTTTGCGTACCGTAGGGATGATAGGAAAACAGCGCGCCCAACATTGTTTCAATCACTTTTCTGCTGTCTTGCGTCAGCGACATGTTCTTTTCTTCGTAAACCGTTTCCAATTCAGTGTGAAAGCCACGAAGCACCGGATTGGTAAACCGGTCGCCCTGCACCTTAATCCAGTTTTCAATCTGGTTGGAAGGAATGTTTTCGAGATACACCGTCTCATCGTAGCCGCAATATGCGTTAGTTCCCGTCGAGCCAATGGCAGACATCAGTTTATCATACTCGTTGGGAATGGCAAACTTGGACGCTTCAAACGACAGGCTGTCAATACGCCGATAAATATCAATACGTTTAAGACTGTCGGTAGTGGCGCGAAATATCTCAAATTCCGCTTCTATCTGGTCTAACAGCAGTTTTTCGGCGGCAAAGTCCATTGTACCAAACTGCTGAGTTCCTTTGAACATCAGGTGTTCAAAATAGTGCGCCAAACCGGTATTTTCAGCAGGGTCGTTTTTCCCACCGGCTCTAACGGCAATCATGGTTTGGATACTCGGTTCATCCTCATACACGGTCATATACACTTTCAATCCGTTTTTGAGCGTATAAATCCTCGCATTGAGAGGGTCGCCGGGAACCGTTTCATATTTGTATTTCGTGCAGGAAGCAAGAAACAGAAATGCTACAAAACAATAAAATATTTTCTTCATGGAATACATTAATAACTTGTTAAACGATAAATTTGAAAACGCAAAGTAAACCATTTTTTTTGAAAAAAAGAAAATAAAAAAACTTTCAGCACCCGTATTTAGATGATTTAACCGATGTTGTTATTTCTTCGTTTTCTTATGCTTCAAGCGTGTATATATTGTCACTAATGCCTATATGCTCTTTTTCAGTGTTGGCTATCAGTTTTCCGGAAGTGATGTTTTTGAAGGACAGTTCACGATTTTGTTCGTCCATTTCTTCCCATGAAAGATCCGATTATACACGGAGATACACTATAGAAGACGCATGGTTAGCAAAGGAAACGTTACCTACTGCACTTGAAACGGGGCATTAGCCGTGGAAACGAATCCAGTACCGTCTAATACATAAACGAACAGGCGATAGTTGCCCGGCTCTCTGATAGATGTTCTTAGTGTATTTACGTTTGTTGTAAACACTTCTCCAACTCTGTCGGGTCGCGGCTCGAAGGCTCCGCCTGTGGCTGTTATTGTGGCTTCCATAAGTATTTCCCAGACGTATGTCATCGTGTCGCCTTCGCGGTCGGTTGCATCTACTTTGCCCTCGAATGTTTCTCCGGCTCTCACAATGATGTTGTCAATCGGTTTGGTATTGTTTATGGTAAAACCATGCACTACCGGCGCCGTTTGCCTTGGCTCAACACCTGTCCATACCCTTTCCATAGCCTCTACCATAGGAGTTTTTTCTCCGTTTATGGGCAGTCCGGGTACGTTGTTTTCAACAAACATGCTGAACCAAGTGGGAGTGCGTTCCTGTTTTTGCCCCCACAGGAATACAAAGGATCCCAAACATCGCGGCGGATTCTTGATATAGTTGTTGTATCGGTCTTCATACACTATTCTTTTTTCTTCGCTTGTCTGTTCCAAAGGCGCACGCCAATCAGTTCGCGTTGTTTCCCACCAGCCTGTAGGTCCCCATTCTGTAATCATGTAGGCTCCTTTGTATTTCGAGCGTTCTACCATTTCCTCAACGCGCGGTATTGAGCCATAGCTGTTTATGCCAACAATATCCAAAGCGGGAGCATAATCTGCAATAAGATCCAAGGCTCTTGCATTGTGAGCAATAACAGTAGAAACAAGCGAGTTTCTGTCAATAGACTTTATCAACAGTGCAAGTTCGTTTACAAATTCCCACATCAGAGGGATATTTGATCCGTCAAGTTCAATTTCATTCCCAATGCCCCACACCAACATGTTAGGGTGGTCTTTCAGGGCTTCCGCCAGTTCGCGTACCGATTCTCTTGTTCTTGCCTTGAACTCTTCGTCCTTATATCGCATCGAGTCTTTGGGAAGACCAATGCCCTGCATAAGATACATGTTCAATTCCTTAGCCCGCTCAAGGTCTCTGCGGGATCTTTCGGGGTTTCCTCCCCACGTTCTGAAAGCGTTGGCTCCGTGTGCGGCGGCATGTTCCAAACTGTTCGTGCCGCCCACTCCGTTGATGTAAGTATCAACTCCGTTGATCATCAAATGAAACTTGCCGTTTCTTTCTATGATCCTTATGTCCTTTTCCTGGGCATAACTAAAGGTTGCCGTTAGCGCAAATAGCGCCGTGCAAATAAAATTTATCAAAAACTTTTTCATATTACTTGTTTTTTAATTTATTATTAATTTAATTCAAGAAAAACTCTGTGTATCCGATAAGATACTATTGACACACAGAGTTTTTTGTTTAATATTCTTTACTTACAATTTACATATTTACTGAAAACTGAAAACTATCTCAATGAATTAAGGTGCGTTTGGCTCCAAATGTGTCCCGGGTTCAATTCGAGCGCTCTTGTAAATTCAGCGGACGCTCTGGCTCTGTCGCCCAATCCCATGTATCCTAATCCAGCCATATAATGATTAGTCACCTGTTGCGCTACGCTTGTGCGACGCCCCTCAAACTGGGTATATCCGCTTTCATCGGCAGTATCGCCTATCATATTTTGAAACAGGGCTCTCGCATCATCGGGTCTGTTCACTTTTATTAGTGCAAGCCCTTTATAATAATCAAATTGCCTGTCATCGCCACTTTCTGTTTCCACTAAAAGCGCCTTGTCGAATGATTCGCGGGCATTTGTACCATTGCCTGTCAATTCATGTATAAGACCTGCAAGGTAATGCAGTTGCGCATATCGTCCCCGTCCATACAAGCCTATAGGAAATGCCAAGGCAGCGTCTATATCCCTCATTGCATCATTGTATTCCCTTTTGTCAATCTCAGCAAGCGCTCTCAGTGTGTAACTGTTCAGATAAGCGTCTTGAATTTCGCGCGAACCTTCAGTTTCTGATATATCGTTCGATTTCAAAGCGTTCAATGCCTCGTCGTATTTGCCGTACTCCACAGCGCGGGTTATAAAGCGCAACAGTGTTTCATCTAATCTGGTAGCAATCGCGTAATTCTTCATCCAAAACTCGTACTTAGCCTGAGGGGAAACGCCTGTTAACTCGTAAAGCGCATCAGTCTCAATGAGCAGTCGCGTATCGCTTTCGTTAACATCTGCAGCCCTGTTAATGCTTGCAAGGGCTTTCGCGTAATCATTTTCGATTTCATTATATGCGAGGCTCAGGTTACGATGAACAATGTAGAATCCCGGATCAAGCCTTGCTGATTTTTCCCATAGTTCTACCGCCTTGCCTGGCTGATGTTCATAATAAAGGTTACCTAAATAATAAGGAGCCTTGGCGCCATCGGGATCCATCGCCATGGCATGGTTAAGAATCACGACTTCTTCCGATCTGAATGGAAAACAGTAGTCAGAGGGCATTGTATTGGCTTTCTTGTAATAAGCAAGCGCCTTATTTCTATCGCCTTGCGTCTCGTTCAGATAACCGAGATAGTAATATAGCATGGGATAAGTCTCACCCTTGGCTTCAAGCCTGGACAATACTTCCTCCGCTTCCTTGTATGCTCCTGCGGCTATGTATTCTGTTGAAAATTCTAGATAGGCGTGCACATCGTCGCGCATCCACCCTGAAAGTTTTCTAAGGTCTTCTTCGGCTTTTGCCCTGTTTCCCCTTGCCAAGTTCATTGAAACAAGTTCATTCATCGCCATATAATTGATTTTGGTTTTCCCCAAAACATATTCGTACCAAGCTTGAGCATCAGCGACAGCTCCCATTTTACGAAGGATCAAACCTTTCAGATTCATAGCCTTGATATTGTCTGCATTGGTAACAAGCGAACGGTTTACATGGTCGAGCGCTACCTCGAAGTCGCCGCGCATACAGTCAATTTCTGCTAACTGATAGTAAGCGGCAGTATGCCACGCATAATCCCACGATGCTTGATACAGCCAATCGTAAGCCTCGTCTAATCTGCCTAATTCGCGAAGCACAAGCCCCAGATAATACAATGATTCACAGTTTTTTGGACGCGTATAGTACGTTTTTACACGAGTTGCCGCCGTATTGAGGTATTTTTCCGCCTGTTCCCAGTTGTGGCTTTTGATAGCAAGTATACCTAATTGGGTATTCACATCCGAGTTATTTGGGTCGCGATTTAACGCTTCGCGGTAGTAAGGCATCGGATCCATTGTGCTGTGAAACTGATTGATGCGTAAGCCTGTCAGGAACAACTCTTCAACAGAATTGATGTTTTCTGGTCGTGGAAACTGCCCTAACGCTTCCGGTCTGTCTTGTATTGGGTATTCTTTTGGAGCATACTCCATAATAAGTGCGCCGTTTGCATCAAAAAGTTCAAATTGAAGGTCTGTTTCAACAGCGCCTGCCGGAAGTCTGGCGCTTATTTTGCGCGGTTCGGCAGGACCGATGCTGATTACTTCACTCTTTATCTCCCCTCCTTTGCTTTTCAGAACAAATTTGGCTGCTCTATGAGGTGAAGTGGTATTCAATCTTACTTCAATATCGGCTCCATTTATCTCGTAGCTTAATGCTCCGTTGCGGTTAGCGTAGTCCAAGCCGCCCAGTTCGCGTATGGGAAACCATATCATTGTTCCGAATTTGGTTTCATACGGCTCTAACCAGCTATAATCGGGCTGGTTGTCGGTATAGAAGCCTGCCATCAACTCAATATAACGACCGGAATCGTCAGTAAGACCCTGATTGGTTCTTAAACCGCCGGCATTATTCCCATCAGCCCAATATTTCATACCCGGCATGGTGTAATGATTGCCCACCCATGCAGTACCTGCCTGAAGTTTATGATCATAACCTCCGAAATAGTCTTCGCGCGGATCCCATGAGAAAAACGAAGAAGCAACGTGTGTGTTCATCCACCAACTGATATCCATACCGGTAAAATTGTAATTTCCGTAGCGACTGTCAGCTATGGGCCATGCAGTCATTTCGCGTTTTCCGTGATGGGTAACATATTGTACGGATGGCGGAAAAATTACCTGATAAGCCGAATCGCAATGAACTGACGGATTTGCCCAAAAAAGAAACGAATTACTGATAGCGGTAGGATTGCGAGGATTGATGGTCATTTCAACTATAGACGAATTAGGATAAATAGTATAACCTACCAGTATATTGACGCGCATGAGCCGGTCGGTAGTGTTAATCCAAACGGTTTTGCTGCCATCGGCATGTTCTTCGATTTCATAATCCATACTTTCAACAGTGTGGGGCCCGTGGTGATGGGGATAACCCCATGCATTCCCTCCGGAACGCCAGTTGCCTACCATACCAATCATAGACGGTTTTACAACATCGTTCTCGTAGAACCACTTATAATCGTTGGTCTTGTCGTAAGCGGTGTAGATGCGACCGCCCTGTTCAGGAGCTATTTTCAACAGAATGAATTCATTTTCAAGAAAAAGCATCGGATAATCAACGTCTTCTGTTCTCCTTGTTTGCCCATCGTCATACGGATAGGGATAAATCCTGCGCTGTACGCCCTGATGATTACGACCTTCGTAAAAACGAGGCATCACATTGGGAGGATTCTGAATGTAGGTTTTGTACACCTGACTACCTTCGCGCACTGTAACTTGCGCCTGAATTTCCGGTGCGTTGAAAACAACGCTTAGCATTATTGCTATTAAAAAACTGATCTGTTTGTTCATGATAATTTAATTTTAATTATTTTTTTAGTTGTTATTGTCGTAGGGCCATGATACATGTCCTAAATTAAACATAACGAAACCGTCATCATCTGCATCTTCATCTTCCACGTTGGCGAAAAACTTTAAATGAAATTTTATTTCACTCGCATTAGGAACTCTTTCAAAATATTTTTCAATATAAGAGGTCATATCGAATCCATAAGCCGTAACTAAATTGTCATAGACCGATGTTACAGGCGCATTAGTTTTTTTCGCGCCTATATACAACGTGGGAATTTCAGAAGCGTCTAAAGGGTCGTCGAACAGCATTTCATAACTGTATGTTTGACCATCGGGTACATCGTCATGTCTGAACCAGAAAAACAGCATGTTTTTGATAGGTTTAATATCCATAAACATAAAATCTATCGGGTCATATTCATCAATGATATCATCTTCCTGTTTCAGCCTCGCCACAGTACTGTATATCTGCACATATTGCAAACTTGTGACAGTCAGCATATCCGAATATGGTTGATTATTCCCATCAATTTGGAAATTTGTCCATAAAAGATCTCCATCATTCAGACCATTAAACAAGGTAGAAGTCAAATACGTTCCGTGCATTGTTTCAATCATTGAACGCTTTGGCGTATCGCTTGTAAATCTTACAATTGCCGGCTCGTTATAATAATTTTCAATGTCTATTATTTCTTTCCAACAGCCTGATAAACTGACTATTAAGCCGCTCAAAATAAAAAAAACTGTTCTTTTCATGTCTTAGAATTGTTATTTTTATGTTAATAATCTATTAACCAGTCATATCCTTCCCATACATTTTCGGTATTCCAAAGGTTGGGTATACCTCCGTGTCCTCTGGCATTCAACGGTTGTTGGTTGAATGGCGGGGTTTCTCCTGAATGAACGACATACAGACGCTTGGCTGTTTCCATCATTGCCTGTACCTGATGCTTGTATGGACGGTCGGTAACGTCAATCAATCCGCAGTTTAGATTTTCGCCGTCCGAACCGCGCCCCATCAAATCCTGATCAGTCCATTGGAAATAATGCGTGCCAATCAATGCTGGGTGTGAAAAGCCCTGCTCGGCATAGTAACGATACGCTACGCCTCTCTCCTGCTGCGAAGGCACCTGCCACAGCGATGGCGCCATGCCTCTGTCTACCGTGCCGAAATGCCATTCGCCTATGATCATCGGTAAGCCTGTCAGACGAAGAGTACGATCCATCATCGCATGGCTGGGTTTTAGATGATAACAGTTAAAGCTCATAACGTCGAATGCCCTGCCGCAAATCTCCATGAGCGTTTCGTCCAACTCGCTAAGACTGCCAAAACGCATTCCAAGGTTCAAATGATTTGGAGAATGTTTTTTCATCGTTCTATTAACGGTTTGCAGGAAAAGGTCAAACGTCTTATGTATAAACTCTTTTTTATTTTCCGGAGAGTCGCCGTTTGCTTGCAGGTATCTTTGCAATTCCGCTTTTATAGGACGGTCAGGTCCCTCAAGTATGATGTTGCAAAGTCGCACTTCCTGTCGCAGCCATGCCGGTTCGTTGCCCACAAAATAGCCAAGAATCCACGGATTATTGCTATTTTGTGGTAAATAGGTACTCATTGACGAATCCAAGCTGGCGGCATATCCGGGCGCATAAACATCGGCAAAACCCATCAAATTGCCATCCAAGCCCAAATTACGCAGTTGCAGCGTATGGGGTATCTGATTTAAACCATACACCGATGCGCTCGACCAATTGGCTATTGTATTCAATCCCCAGCTTTTTATTCGCTTGACAGCCGTTTCACTTGCCATTTCGCGAAAATTCTCGCCGTAGCGACGATACAGGTTCCAGCTGCCGAAATTTGCCGACCGTCTTGTGCCGCCGCCACGAGCGCCACCAGTTTGAATAAATTGGTCAGGAGGCATTTCTTTTAGCATGTTTGCTCGCGCGTCCAAATTATTGAAAACTCCGCCTCCACCCGGATTCACACAATCTATACCATGCGAAAGGTACAAATAGCCGTCCGGATCAATAAACCACCACACGCCGTCAATCTCTTCGACTCTGAAAAATCCCGTGCCTCTGACCTGCTTATTCAAAAAGCCGCCAAAACGCGAGTAATTGTAGTCGGGCGCTACGGTCGCCAATTCTCTGTCCTCGGCTGCCCATTCAGCCAGCAGTTGTTCTAACGAACGTATTTTTTCCGGATAATCCACCAAATTGTGTTGCCCAAATTCGTCTACTACCGGAATATCGCCAAGATACTCATCGCCCGGATCTTCAACGTGAAGGGTGATGTTGCGAATTTCAAATTCAGGATTGCCGATAGGCACGCGCATACGGATACCTATTGAATCTACGCCGTGAAGTTCGCCGCGTTGTCCGCCAAGGTTAACCCAGCCTGTGAATCGAGGCTGGTTAAAAGTTGCCGCCAAATCAACTCTCGGGTCGGGAAGGCGTCGGTAGAATCGCAAAGGAATGGTAAACTTGCTCCATCCATTTGGCACATAACTCAACACTCGCAACTCGTTGTATCCATAGTCGGTCGTAAAACCGATGTGAAAACGTTGCGACGTGGTGATCTTAAACTCCAACGTAACGTAATTGTATTCATCCCAATTACGCGGCAAGTCGGGGTTTATGTCACGGACGGCAAACTTCTGTCCGGAAACTTCTTTGCTGCCGTCAAACATAACTTTAAATTCGGTCGAAGACTGACACTGGGTCAGCAGTAGCATGGCTATCATTGCCATACATGTTGTTAATCGCTTCATATTACTTTAATTTTGATTATATTATAAAATTTTTTAAAACAGATTTATTGAATTTTTGCCCATACTAATGAAACAGAGTATTTCCCCAGTTATAACCTTCCCAGACCTTTTCTGTATTCCAGAGGTTTGGTATCGCTCCATGTCCGCGCGCTCTTAGCGGAGTTTGGTTAAATGGCGGCATTTCGCCTGAATGGACATAGTACAGGCGCTTGGCGGTTTCCATCATCGCTTGTACCTGATGCCTGTACGGGCGGTCGGTGCCGTCAATTATTCCGCAGTTATAGTTCTCGCCGTCAATGGTGCGTCCCATCAAGTCCTGATCGTTCCAAGTGAAGTATGCAGTGCCTATCAATCCGGGGTGCGAATACGCCTGCTCGGTATAGTAACGATAAGCAACGCCACGTTCTTGCTCGTTGTCCACCTGCCAAAGCGATTGCGCCATACCTCTGTCTACCGTTCCAAAGTGGTATTCGCCTATGATCATGGGAGTACCCGACAAACGCAGCGAACGATCCATCATTGCATGGCTCGGAGCTATATCGTAACAGTTGAAACTAAGCACATCAAAGGCGCGTCCGCAAATTTCCATCAACTGCTCGTCAATAGAATTAAGGTTGCCGAAACGTATGCCAAGGTTAAGGTGGTTCGGGTCGTAGCGTTTCATGGTGGTTCTCACGGTTTGCAGGAATATGTCGAAAGTATGGTACAGGAACGCCTTTTTGTTTTCGGGCGTGTCGCCGTGCGTCTGCAAGTATTTTTGTAATTCCGTTTTGATAGGACGGTCTCTGCCCTCTAAAATCATGTCGCAAAGACGTACTTCATTGGAAATCCATGCAGGCTCGTTGCCGACAAAATAGCCAATTATCCATGGGTTGTCTTTTTCCTGAGGAAGGAATGTACGCATTGTAGAATCCATACGGTGGGCAAATCCGGGAACATATATATCGGCAAGTCCCATCAAATCATCGGGCGCTTCAAAACCGCGCAAGTATCGCATGTGCGGCTTGGGTACGCCAACATCGGCAAATGCTGCCGTACCAACGTTAAGTCCCCATTTCTCCATACGCTTAACGTTTGTCAGCAGGCTCTGGTTGTTGTAATCTTCCCCATAGCGACGATACAGGTTCCAAGCTCCGAAATTGGCGGTTTCCATTCCACTGTTATTCGTCTGTCTGAATCGTTCGGGTGGCGCTTCCTTGAGCCAATGTCCACGCAATCCCACCTCTTTGAAGGTGTTTCTGCCCGACTGCCCGGCGTTGCCAACGGCAAGGAACACGTATCCGTCCGGATCAACAAACCACCAGCGTCCGTCAATTTCTTCTACTCTGAAAAAACCGCTGGCTCTCACTTGTTTTTGCAAATAACCGCCATACCGCGAGTAGTTGTAATCGTTGGTTCTTGCGTTCAACTCTGCGTCTTCGGCTGCCCACTCTGCACGCAGTTGTTCAAGAGAACGGATTTTCTCGGGATAATCCACGAGATTGTGTTGTCCAAACTCGTCCACTACCGGAATATCGCCAAGATACTCATCTCCCGGGTCTTCCACGTGAAGTGTGATATTGCGTATCTCAAATTCGGGATTGCCGATAGGTACGCGCATACGGATACCTATTGAATCCACGCCGTGCAGTTCGCCGCGCTGTCCGCCAAGGTTGATCCAGCCTGTGTATCGGGGCTGGTTGAAAGTGCGGGCAAGGTCAAATCGCGCATCGGGCAGGCGGCGATAAAACCTCAACGGAATAGCTAACCTATTCCACCCATTAGGTAGATAACTCATCACGCGCAACTCGTTGTATCCGTAGTCGGTAGAAAAACCGACGTGGAAACGCTGGGCTGTTGTGATTTTAAACTCCAACACCACGTAGTTGTATTCGTCCCAATTACGGGACAACTCGGGGTTGATGTCCCGAACGGCAAATTTCTGTCCGGAAACTTCCAAACTGCTGTCAAACCGAACTTTAAATTCTTTCGACGCAGGCTTACACTGGGTCATTAATAGCATGGCTATTGCCGCCATGCACATCGTTAATTGTTTCATATTACTTTAATTTTGATTAGTGATTGATTTATAAATATTCTTCAAATTGCCATACCCTTACCCAGTCAATTTCCATTGCGGCTTCTGTAAAATCGTCGGGCGGTAGCGCGCCACGGTCGAAATGTCCGCCGATTGCAAGGTTAATAATTAAGTGGAATTTTTGGTCAAATGGCGAATTTGCAATGGCTAACGGGTGGTTTAACGTTATATTGTCGGCTCCCTGCCGCTGTTTCCACTCGCTTGCAGAAATGGACAATACAATAACATCGTTTACGAAAAACTCTATTCTGTCATGGTACCAATCTACCCCGTAGACGTGAAATTCATCAATTCTTCCGCCGTCGGGGAATGTATAGTCGCCTATGTTATGTATGTACCTGTGCGTTCTTGGTCCTTCTACGCCGAAGTGAATTGCCTGTCCAACTCTTTCGGGCGATGTGCCTCTCGCTTCCATAACATCAATTTCTCCGCTATTGGGCCAGCCGCCGTATACGCCGCGTGTAGGGTGGTCGTCGGGCGGCTCGGGCATTAACCAGAAGGCGGGCCAAAAACCCGCAACTGCCGGTATCTTCATTCTTACCTCGAATCTGCCATACGTTTGGGCAAAAAGTCCTTTGGTGCGCAAGCGCGACGAAGTAAAGTTTCGGGCTTCATCGCCGCTCCCCGCATTTTCTCTTTTTCCGTATATTTTCATCATACCGCCCTCAATAACAGTGTTTGCGGCTTGATAAAACTGCTGTTCGCTGTTGCCCCAGTTTGTAAGTCCGTAATTGATGCCCGTAACGGGGTCTACCCCTCCGGTGCCTGATTGATGCGCCCACTTGGTTTGGTCAAGCGTAGAGCCGTTAAACTCGTCGTTAAACATCAGCCTAAGCCCTTCTGTACGCTTCTGTGGCTCTATATTAACGCTAAACAGCGAGCCGCGCGAAGTGAAAAACAGCGTGCTATGGTCGCGTCCGCCAAACGCCAAACTTGTAGGACGTTCGGGAGCATTGATTATTCCTGCGGGTGCGCCGTCTTTATCAAAAATGTATATCAAACCCGCGCCGAGATATACATTTCCGTTTCTATCAACCGCAGAGCCAAACTCGCCCATTTC
>Ga0099364_10008120_pt1 | contig 14839 bp, 14 predicted proteins | sample TergutTh196P3_FD_73070 | JGI IMG/M metagenome (GOLD analysis project Ga0099364, IMG submission 73070) | Microcerotermes parvus P3 segment gut microbial communities from Pointe-Noire, Republic of the Congo - Th196 P3 | ecosystem: Host-associated > Arthropoda: Insects > Digestive system > Gut ... | reverse complement strand
TGCGTAAATTCGCCGAGGCCGTAAAGCTGGAAAAGGTCGCCCCCGAGGTGGAGGTCTTCACCGCCCCCACCGCCGCAGACCTGGAACAGTGCGTCGAGCTTGGAAAGAACATGGCCAGGGCAATAACCGTCAGCCCATAAAAAATATCCCCTCAAAGAGGGAGGCTACATCGTGAGGGCATGATATAATAAAAGCCCGCCCTGAGAGGTAGGCGGAACTTTTTTCGGGGCAGCCTGATGTCGGGTGTCGAGACCCGTCACCAGGAGCGGATTAAGGTCTGCGATGTAGGATTTCAAGGACACGCCGGAGCTGTTTGAGCAGCCTGGCTATGGCTTGTGTTAGTTGCGCTACGGCTAGCACAAGCTTTTTTAATTCCTTGAGCGATATTCACCCCCTTTGGAACGGGGCTTGCCCGATAATACACGGCGGCTTCGCGCCAAACCGCGCCTCTCAGTTCTAAAGCATCGGGGTATAGCACGACCTCCGCGTAGTTCGTTATTTCCATTAGGCGCGTATCAAAACGGTATGTATAAACGGTGGGCTGGCGATGTATTAGCTGTGGAATCGCTTTTGTCAGAGGTAAAACTTTTAAGAGGCGTAGGGTTCCCGGCGAGGGTGGTGCCCTCAAAATGCTTCTACAAGCTTTTTGATTTCCTCAATCGTGAATTCTCCCTTGACATAAGACGAAAATTCCATTTGGCCCAATCCAGGTCAAGCCCTCTGACGATGCCATTAAATGGGCTGAGGAGGTGATGAAAGAATATGACCAAGTTCATGCGAGAATGGGAGATGGACTATGCGTATGTTAAATCTGACGTTGGGACGCTTGATAAATATGCGGGTGCCTGTTTTGAGCGGCCTTGCAACGTATAAACGACCCGGAAGTGTGTAAAGTTGTAAGAAGTAATGGATTGGAAACAGTGTATCTGTATGTGCAGCAATTTATATCGCTTGAGTACGCTACTCGCAAGGAAATGTACGTTTTTTATGTCAACGATTCAACAAGAATAAAGATTTTTAAGGTGAAAGTTCTGGATCTGCGTGAAATGGAAATACCGTAAGTGTCTAAAGAATATAAAAATACTGCTCTTCAAGGAAATGAAACAGCGCCCCCCGCGAGGGGGCTTTTTTATTGCGCGAAAGGAGGTGACGGGCACAGCTCACCGCAAAAAGCCGCCCACGCTTACGCATGGGCGGCTTTTTGTGATAAGACTTTCTTTCTCGTTATCTCCGGCGTTTGATGATAAACGACGACGCCAACGCCATACAAGCCATTGCGCCCGCTCCCCAGGCATTGCACCCGCCGCCGCCACCGCCGCCGTTGCTACCACCACCACCACCACCGCCGCCGTTATTAGGGCCGTCCCTTTCCAGGTCTTCCACCCTTTGAAGGGTGAGTATCACGTAATCATGGAGGCTGCGCCTGAATTCATAGTGCAGTTCGTCATTTCTTTTATCCTCGAAGCCGACCACCTGGTACGTTACCGTCCCGCCACTGGGATCGTCCGTGTAATGTCCATCACCGAGCCGCTGGCCAGCGCCTATCTGACGCATATACTCCTGCATCGCGTGCCCTTGAATGGACCACTCAAAAATCAGACCGGAATGCGAGCCATTCAGTGTCATATCGTAAACGTTCCGATCAGGATATTCTGGAAACCTGTTTGTAACCACAATGTCCACATCGTCGCCGTTTCCTGGTATAACATTCCCGGTGATATCTGAAGTATGCGACACTTTCCCCGACACGATCCTCCATTTGTCATTGATCGTATCAGCTTCCGCCGCGGCGGCCATAAAGACGAAGAGCGCGCAAAACAAAAATGCAAAAGAACTCAAACGCTTACTCATACCTGCACCTCCATTGATATTTTGTAACCATCCAACCGAATATCCCAATTGTTAGAAATGGAGCGTTCGAAATAACGCGAAATGCGTGATAAAAGCTCTCCCCATCCGGCATGACCCGGCGCACGCAAAAGTGGAAAGGTTGGATTGAGTTTTAATGATCTATGCTATAATGTACCCCGTATTCAATAACCGAACGCCCCATTTCTAACAAATGGGGCGTTCGGGGTGAATTTTTCCATGCGTAACGATACACCCAATGCCCCTCAGTCCCGGGGATGGGGGTGTTTATTTTTATTTTTTCACTGGGGATCGATAATGCAAAAAACCGCGTAAAGGGGAATGGATTTGATTTTTTTCTCCGGGTTATAACCAAACGCCTTCTGGCTTAAGCGGTAAGCAATGCTGGGACGATAAGCCTCAAGGTAAACATTTAAGCTCTTAGACTGAGTGTTGACGCTGCTTTTAACTTCAACGGGCACATTTCCCTGGTTGGTGGTAATTACAAAATCAACCTCAGCGCCGCCGGGCTTGTCAGTACCCCGCCAGTAGTGCAGCCTCTCGTCCAGCAATCTTGTTTTAGCCTGCAAGGCGCAGGCTACGTAATTCTCGGCAACAGCCCCGGCATGTTTTTTTTCAAATTCATCCACATTCAACTCATTGAGCCCAAGCATACAGGAGAGTAAGCCCACATCGCTCAAATAGAGCTTAAAACAGCTTCGGTCTTCACTGATTAGTAGGGGGTTGTCGGCGTTGTGGATTTTCACGCACTGGATGGCCAACCTTGCGTCAATCAGCCATTGAACCATGTCTTGATAGTTTTTACCCCTCGCTCCCGTTTTGATCGCGGCGTAATGGAACCTCTTGCTCCTTTTTTCCTGGGCAAGCTGAACCGGTATGGATCGGTAAGTCAGCAGAGCCTTTGTTTTATCTGATTTATATTTGATATATTTAGTGATGTCATTGCGATATCCGTTGATGATATTTTCAGCGACCGCCCTGTGGTCTTCTCGGTCAACGTAGGACTGCACCACTTCAGGCATTCCTCCGATAAGCAAATATTTACGGTAAAGATTGATAGCCCGAAGGTGAGAGGCTTGTTCCAACTGGCGATTGCCGGCATAACAGTCCCGTATGACATTGGCCAGGTATTTTTCACCATTTGCCCACAAAAATTCCTCGAAATCAAGAGGATAAACCAATAGCTGCTGGTCTTTGCCAACAGGATAGGTTGGAAAATCCAAACCCTCCGAATTTCCTTCCTCACCCTCCAGATTAAGCCTGTAGGCCACTCCAAGCAGGCTGCCGGCACAAATCAGATGATAATGGGAAAGTTTTTTTTCTTTATCCTCGGCAAAATATTTAACAGAGTTTAAAGCTGCCGGGCATCGCTGGATTTCATCGAAAAAAATCAGAGTTTTCTCCTGCTGGATTTTTATCTGATACATGTCTTCCAGTGATTCAACAATTTCGCGAGGATTGAGAGTGCGCATAAAAATCTCCAGCACCCGCTTGTTTTCCTCGAAGTTGATTTCAACGAAGTTTTCCAGGCCATAATATTCCAGGGCAAACTCCCGCACCGCGTAAGATTTGCCGACTTGCCTGGCGCCGTAAAGCACAAGCGGTTTTTTCGCGCCTTTTTCCCGCCAATTTAAGAGTTTTTGAGTCAGTTTTCTTTGCAGCATAGAGGCATTATATAAATTTTTAACAAAATGTATAGCCACTTTCGTGAAAAAAGTCACCAAACATATGGGCACTTTCATGAAAAAAGTCACCAAACATACGGGCACTTTGAGATATGGTCACGCTCTCGGGCCGGGGAGTGAAGTGAGTTTTTCCAGGCTTCACCTCGGCCAGAAGGGATTGCTGTTTCGTTCCCGCCCTATGGTCGTGTCCGGGCCGTGGCCGGGCAGCACGCGCAAGTTATCCGGCAGGGCCGCCAGTTTTTCCAGCGAGCGGACGAGTTCGTCCCAGTCGCCGCCGGGCAGATCCGTCCTGCCCACGCTTTGCGCGAACAGGGTGTCGCCCGACGCCAAAACGCTTTTATCCGCGTTATCTCCCTCGCTTATCATGTAACACACGCTTCCGGGGGTGTGCCCGGGCGTCGCCATGACCTTTACGCTCAACGAGCCTATGGAAAGGACGTTCCCGTCCGATAAGGTTCTGAAAGCCTCGACGCCTTCGCATGTTATCCCCAGAAGCGCCTGCGCCTCTATCGTAGGATGTTTCAAAAGGGAGGCGTCGTGCCGCGATATGTAAATTTCTTCTCCCACCAGGGGAACGAATTTTTCGGCCCCGGCGAGATGATCCAGGTGTCCGTGGGTCAGCAGAACCGCTTTCAGCGTCAGATTGCTGCTTTCGATGTACTCTATGACCTCCTGAGGGTCGCCGCCCGGGTCTATGAAAAAAGCCTCTCGCCCGCTTCCATAGAAAAGGTAGCCGTTTGTCCACAGCCCGCCCAGCGGGAAACGCTTGTAGCATATCTCATTTGTCTCTTTATTCATGACTGACTTCCCTGCCTTGTGTCTAAGATTAACGTTACCGGCCCGTCGTTGACGATTTCGACCGTCATGTGCGCCTGAAACACTCCGCGTGACGTTTCGACGCCGCGATTCTTCACCTGTTCCGCAAAATACTCGTAGAGCCTGTTCCCTTCCTCCGCGGAGGCCGCCTCTGTGAACGAGGGACGGCGGCCTCTGCGGCAGTCGCCGTAAAGGGTGAACTGGGATACTATCAAAGCGCCGCCGCCAACCTCCAAAAGAGAGCGGTTCATCTTGCCGTCCCCGTCCTCGAATATACGCAAGTTCACTATTTTATCGGCCAGCCACTCGGCGTCGCGTTCGGAATCCCCGGCGCCGACGCCTAAAAGCACGCACAATCCCGCGCCTGTTTCGCCGGCGACTCTGCCGCTTACCGTCACCCCGGCTCTTGCCACTCTTTGCACTACGGCGCGCATTGTGTCACCTCATATCTACCCACGGCTTACCTCTATTATTCCTCTGACGCCGTTGATTTTCCCCGTAATTTCGTACAGGTGCTCGATGTTTTTTACCCTGAGTTCTATTTTTAAGCGAACCAGAGAGTTATCCACGACGTTTACGTTCATGCTGTGTATGCTGCCGTGCGCCTGCCCTATGGCATGAGCCAGGTCGAGCACCAGGTTTTCTCTGTCCATGCCCTCGACCCTGACCCTGGTGGTGTAGAGTTTTACGGCCCCTGACGGCGCGCTCCAGTTCACCTGTATGACTCGCTCCGCCTGGGCGTTGGTGATGTTCGGGCAGTCCGGCCTGTGAATAGTTATCCCCCTGGCGCGGGTGGAATAGCCCACAATGCCGTCTCCCGGCACAGGGCCGCAGCAGTTCGCCAGCAAAACCTGCACGCCTGTGTAGCCTTCCACGACTATGCCCAAATCCGATTTTTTGGCCGGGGCGTGCTTGTTGAGAATAGAAGTCAGATCCTCGGACGGGTGATGATGCTGAAGATGGGCGAGCGCCAGTTTTTGAGCGACTGTGCTTGGGCCGGCCGTCCCTGAACCGATGGCTACCAGCAGTTCTTCCTTGCCCAGCAATCCCATGTCGCGGGCCACTTTATTGAGGGCGGGCGAAAATTCTTCAGGAACGTCGGCGGCTACGCCGCGTTTTTTCAGCTCCCGTTCCAGCGATTCCCATCCGCGCGTCAGCTTTCCCTCGCGGTCCGTCTTTTCGGCCTGCCGGAAATAGTTGCGTATCTTGCTCCGAGTTTTGGCGCTCTTGACGAATTTCATCCAATCGCGGGAGGGGGCGCTCTGCGGAGAGGTGATGATTTTTACGATGTCTCCGTCCCTGAGTTCCGTACTGAGCGGAACGATGCGGTTGTTGACCATCGCGCCGACGCACCTGTTACCTACCTCGGTGTGCACCGCGTAGGCAAAGTCGATCGTCGTGGCTCCCTTCGGCAGCATGAGGGCTTTGCCTTTCGGGGTGAAAACGTACACTTCCGAGGCAAGCACGTCGCTTTTCAGCAATTCCAGAAATTCTTCCGGGTCATGCCCCTCCTGGCCGCCTTCCAACGCCTGGCGCACCCACGTCAGTTTCGCGTCAATGTTGTCCGCGTGACGGCCCCCCTCCTTGTAAAGCCAGTGGGCCGCTATGCCGTACTCGGCAAGGCGGTTCATTTCCTTTGTGCGGATCTGTACTTCCATCGGCGCTCCGAACGCCATGACCGTGGTGTGCAGCGACTGATACATGTTGTTTTTGGGATTGGCTATATAGTCGTCGAACTGCCCCGGAATAGGAACCCACATGGTATGGACTATGCCCAAAGCGGCGTAACATGCCGGAAGGTCGTCCACCAGCACGCGAATTGCCAGCAGGTCGTAGACTTCGTCGAAGGAGATTTTTCTCCTCTCCATCTTTTCATAAATGCTGTAAAAGTGTTTGGCGCGCCCTTTGATCTTGCATGGGATTCCGTCGTTGGCAAGCCTGGCCTCCAGCGCTTCTATCCCTTTTTTTATGACTTCTTCCCGCTCCGGCAGTTTTATTCTTACCTTGCGGCGGACGTCGTTGTATATCTCGGGCTTTAAGTATTTGAAAGACAGATCTTCAAGTTCCCGCTTGATTTGATATATACCCAGGCGGTGAGCGAGCGGCGCGAAAATTTCCAGGGTTTCCGCGGCGATGCGCTCCTGTTTGTCGCGGCGCAGAATAGCGAGAGTCCTCATGTTGTGCAGCCTGTCGGCCAGTTTTATCAAGACCACCCGAATGTCGCGGGCCATGACCACGAACATCTTGCGCAGGTTTTCCGCCTGGTAGCCCTCCGTGGACATAAACGGGTGCTTGCCCAGCTTCGTTACGCCGTCCACCAGGGTGACCACCTCCTCCCCGAACGTGACGGAAAGTTCGGAGGCGGTTATTTCCGTGTCCTCGAGCACATCGTGCAGCAGCGAGGCGCAAAGCGTGGCTGGGTCGAACTGCATGTCGGACAGGATGGACGCGACATTGACGGTATGTACAATATAAGGTTCGCCGCTGGTTCTTTTCTGGCACGCATGGGCCCTGCCGGCGAACAGAAACGCCTTGCCCAGCAGATTGACCTTGGATGGCGGCAGATACGTAACAACTTTCGACCAAAGCACATTCCACGCTGTTTTTACTGACTCAGCCTTGCACTCGTCCGGTATTTGGTCGAAAAAGGAGTCCCTGAGATCGAATATATCCCTCAGCTCGTTGTTAGCCGAAAGCTCGGGGACGCTCTGCAGGATGGACGTCATCTCGGCGCTGCTTGCGTTAAGGCCGTTTACGATAAAATCCTTCTTCGGCATGAGCGTTACTTGGCCGTAACGGTGCAATCCAGCACGAACTGAACCCGTTCCTCATCGCGCCAGTAGTCTATGCGCGGATGATATATCCAGCCCGTTACGTCCGACGTATCCTCCAAGCTGGAAGCGGCGTTGAAGGCCAGAATTTTTACGTTGTCCACCACCACGGAACAGTGCTTGCCGTCTTTGCCCAGAGGCGCGATTTTATTCGAGCCGTTTTTCGCGGCATAGAAATGCGGGCATGGGTTGTCGTTGCCAAAGGGGCCGAGATCGCCCACCGCCCGCCAGTCCGAGAGAGTGATCTCCGCCGGCGACAAAGCGATGGCCTTTATGACCTCTTTCTCAACCTTTACCTCGGATAACAGCTCCTCAAGGCGTTCTTCCACCTCGGGCCAGCGCTCCGACGAAACTGAAAACCCGGCGGCGTACCGGTGTCCTCCCCAAGCGTCAAGACGTCCGGCTATCACGCTCAGGATGTCCACCGCGTTCGCCCCTGCCGGAACCCGCAGCGTACCGCGTATTTTGCCTCCCACTGGGGCGGCCAGGGCTATAGGGCTTCTGCGCATGTTGCAAATGCGGCTGGCAACCCCGCTCAAAACGCCGACCGGCCAGCTCTCGTCAAACATTACGTGACGCCCGGCGCTTTCGTCCTCGCTGATTTTATCGGCGATACGCTCCGAGATCGACTGCCGCCTTCTGTTCGCCTTTATCAGGTCGCCCACGTTGGCGTAAAGCTCCCCCGCGCCCAGAAGCGCCCTCACCGAAAGGTCGGCGCAGCCTATCCTGCCCGGGGCGTTTAAGCATGGAATAATCCTCATGGACAACTGCTCTTCCGAAATGTTACGAGGCGTTATTCCAAGTTTTTCAAACAGGGCGGCAAGCCCCTGCCTTGGATTGCGTCTCATCAGTTCCAGCCCTTTTTGCACGATTGCCCTGTTCAGTACGTTGAGCGGCATACAGTCGGATATGGTAGCCAGCGCGGCAAGGTCCAATATATAGTTCAGCCACGGTCTGGAAACGACCTCCTCCTTCCAGGCCCAGCTCCATAGCACAGCCGTGGCGCATAGTTTCTTCGCCGTTTCGTCTCCGTCTATATATGGATTCACGGCGGACGGAAAGTACGGCAGCGCCGCGCTCACCGAATGATGGTCGAAGACGAACACGTCCACTCCTTTCCGCTCCAGCGAGCGCAGGAGTTCCGCGTCGTTGGTTCCGCAGTCCACGACCACAAGCGTATTGCAGCCGCCTTCCGTCAGGCGGTCCAGAACGGAAGCGTGAAGCCCGTATCCCTGAGTGTCGCGGCGCGGTATGAAGTAGCGGACTCCCAGGGCCTTGTGGCGGAAAATTTCCATGGCCAGCACGGTGGCGGCTATGCCGTCGGTGTCGTAGTCCCCGTAGACCACGACGTTGCCGAAAGAACATTTGGAACGCCATTTTTTAGCGGCTTTGGCGCTCGAAGAGCCGAGGTTCAAGGCGTTCATCAATTTCTCGAATCGCGGTTTCAGCCACTCCCGCGCGCCCCCTATGTCAGAGCATTTGTCTTCGTGGCTCATCTCCAGCACGGCTGCCGTCAATTCCGAACATGACAGCTTCTTGGCCAGATCCCTGGTGAGTTCCCCTATTTCATAAAGTTTAAGGTTCGAGTCCGTACATTTAGGTAACAAAACGCATAATCCCTTTCCAAATTCATCTATTTACGCGCCGCTCTCCTGAGCCTGAAATACTTTATTAAAAGCTCGGCACAACAGGATTCCATAACGCCCCCGCGCACGCCGCACCTGTGGTTGAGGCGCGCGTCGCGCGGAATATTGTACAACGACCCCGCCGCCCCGGCCTTCGGGTCTTTGGCTCCAAATACAATGTTTCTCACCCGGGCGTTCACACACGCTCCGGCGCACATCGCGCACGGCTCCAGCGTAACGTATAAATCGCAGCCGCCCAGATTCCAGCTCCCTATCGACTCCGCGGCCGTCCTTATCGCCTGTATCTCGGCGTGGGCGGTCGGGTCGCCGGTTTTTACGTTGGCTCCCCTGCCCAGGACTTCGCCGTTTCTTACCAAAACCGCCCCCACCGGGACGTCGCCTCGCGAAAATGCCCGCTCCGCCTCGGCGAGAGCCTGTGACATATACTTTTCATCCAGGCTCATGGCTTATTTTATATCCTTTGCTGTCGTACTTGCGTCACACCCCGCTCATTGTACAATATATATCCGTGGAATTCACAAAAAGCAAGATTTTATGAGGAGGCGTCTTTATGAATTGGGCAAGAGCGTCGGCGATAACGGTTGTTTGTGAGGAAAAAGGCACGACTTTGCGCGACATAGTGCAGGGGATCATGGATGGAGCGGACACCGCCGATACCGTCATGGAGCTTTTGGGCTTAACCGCCTGCGATAAAGGCGCGGATAAGATCCCCGAAATAATGGACATATTTGTCCCCGTGGTCAACGCGTGGAAAAGCGGAGCCTGCGGAGGGGGATGCGCCGGTTGCGGAGGAAGCTGCGGAGTTTAAGATAAGCTCATAACAGATAATTAATATTCAGGAGGTTTTTTGCATGGCCGGTTCGAGTCAGGAGGAGAAAGAGCAGCAGCGTATGCCCGCCTTTTTTGAATCAGTCTCCATTCTGTTTCTTGTGGGGTGCTTTATTTTTTACGTTGTAAAGGTATTGGACGCCGGTATTCACATCTCGATAGCGCTTGCCGCGGCCTTTGTGGCCATCGTGGCGATGGTTCGCCTGAAGGCGAAATGGTCCTTTATAGAAAGGGCTATGCTCTCTTCCATCATGATGGGAATGCAGGCCGTGCTGATTCTCTACATAGTCGGCATGTTGGTGGGGACGTGGATATTGTCCGGCGTAGTCCCAAGCATGGTTTATTACGGCCTGAACCTGATCTCGCCTTCCTACTTTCTCATAGCGACGCTGTTTATATGCAGCATCGTCTCCTTGGCGACCGGCACTTCCTGGGGAACGACCGGCACAGTGGGCATAGCTCTTATGGGAATAGGGACCGGGCTGGGGGTTTCAGCCCCGGTCACCGCCGGATTTGTCATCTCGGGCGCGTATTTCGGAGATAAGGTGTCTCCCTTGTCGGACACCACCAATCTCGCCCCGGCCATGGCCGGCACGGATATTTTCCAGCATATCCGCGCCATGTGCTGGACTACCGGGCCGGCTTACCTGATCGTCGTCGTACTTGCGTCCGTGATGGGCTCAAAATACTCAGGCGAAGTCCTTGACGTCGAAAACATACAGGCGATTCAGGCTTTGATGCGGGGAGAATTTAACGTGTCGCCGCTGGGTTTTATACCGCCGCTTCTGGTCATAGGGCTGGCGGCGTCAAAGAAACCCGCTATCCCTTCAATTTTCGCGGGAGTTCTGGCCGGCATCGTTCTGGCTTTGCTTCAAAACACGGGTATCGGCGTCTTGTACGAGGCTTTGTATAACGGGTACTCGCCTACCCTGACCGCAAGCGTCGTCGAGGCCGGGAAAGAAGGGCTTCCGGCTGTGGCCGCTCTTTTGGCGGAGGCCGGCGTTTCCGGTATACCCACCACGGAGTCGGCGCTGGAGGCCGCCTCGATGTTGAACCGGCTGATGGAGAGAGGCGGCCTTCAGTCAATGAACGAGACCGTTTCTTTGATCCTGTGCGCGCTTTGCTTCGGCGGCGTCCTCGATCAATGCGGTTTCCTGGAAGCGCTGCTCGAGCCTGTTCTGCGCGGCGTCAAAACCGTGGGAGGGCTTGTCGCGTCCACTCTGGCGGCTTGCTACATTACCAACGTCTGCGCGCCCGATCAATACGTCAGCGTCGTCATTCCCGGGCGCATGTTCAAAGAGAGGTTTGAAAAATGGGGCCTGCATCCCCGTATGCTCTCGCGCAGCCTCGAGGACGCGGGTACGCTGACTTCCGCCCTCGTGCCGTGGAACACTTGCGGACTTTATCAGGCCCAAATCCTCGGCGTTGCCACCATAGCTTACGCCCCGTACGCCTTTTTGAATTGGATCACCCCGCTTGTGGCGATGCTCATTACATACATGGGGATCGGCATAGCGTGGAGCAGCAAAGACAACCCCGAAGGTTTTGTTATTTCCCGCCGCAAGCCTGAGCCTGACGGGGAATAAAAAAAGCCAAGGATAGGAATGTAATTTTTCAGGAGCGGCATGATTTTCGGGTCATGCCGTTTCCTATTTCATAAGTATTGACATATGCGTCAGATTAACTTACCTTCTAAAAAGTAGGGATTGCAAATATAGCGTATTTTAACGAAAGGTAGCTGATCATAATGCCTGATATGCTTACGGTTTCGACGAAAGGACAAATCACTTTGCCGGTGGATTTGCGGGCTGAATACGGCCTTCGCGCCGGAGACAAAATTTTCTGCGAAAGAATGGATGTTGGCTACGTTATTAGACGACCCAAAAAAGGACTGTTGGATTACGCCGGTTTTATCAAGGTAGATAAAATTGACTCCGAGGCCGAAGAAGCCGCTGTTCATGAAGCTGCCGTTGCAAGATGTTTAGGAGAAGACAAGTGCTGACGTTTGTTGAGAACAACGTTCCATAAGAAACCACCAAAAAACTCAGTAAAAATCAATACTTTTATAGGCAGAGGCAAGCGGGGTAGTACGATAAAAAAACAAAAAACAGGACGTCAAAGTAAAATCAGCGCTCCGTTCATGCTCATTCCTCTTCATTGTAGCAGCCGTCGATGTCGTTTTACAGGAACCCAAAATTGACATTGAGTGAATTTATGCCGCCATTATACGTAACGTTATTTTGGGCTCTTTGCACTCTGCACATAAGCAGACCGCCTTTATGGGCTTGTTGTAAAATAGACATATACGAATACCACGACAAAAAATGAGAGGACAACACAAATGCCGACGCTGGAGTGGTTACGAAAATGAAGAAAAATCAAACCGAAATTACCATACGTTCCAGCACGGCGGAGTATTTAACCTTTATCGCCGCGACCGGTGACAACAAACAGAGTGTCGAAATGCGTTACGAGAATGAAAATATATGGCTGACGCAGAAAATGATTGCGACGCTGTACGATGTCACCATTGCCGCTATAAATCAACATCTGAAAAAAATATTTAACGACGGGGAACTCACCCCGGATTCAGTTATTAAGAAATACTTAATAACTGCTGTCGACGGCAAGAACTACAACACAAACCATTACAATCTTCAAGCCATTATCGCTGTGGGCTTCAAAGTTAATAACGAACGCGCCGTGCAGTTCCGCAAGTGGGCAAACCAGATTGTCAAGGATTACACCATTCAGGGCTGGACGATGGACGTTGAACGCCTAAAGAGCGGCGGGTCGATCCTTACAAAAGAGTATTTCGAGAAACAACTCGAAAAAATTCGTGAAATCCGGCTTTCGGAGCGAAAATTCTATCAGAAAATCACAGATATTTATGCGACATCTGTGGATTATGACCCGGCCGCCCAAGCCACCAAGCGCTTCTTCGCTGCCGTGCAGAATAAAATGCACTGGGCTATTCACGGCCACACTGCTGCCGAATTGATTGTGAAGCGGGCCGATGCCGAAAAAGAATATATGGGGCTGACCACTTGGGATGGATCACCGCATGGAAAAATCCATAAATATGATGTTTCCGTCGCAAAGAATTATTTGACCGAGCCTGAGATGGGACAGCTTGAACGGATGGTTTCGGCCTATTTGGATTTAGCCGAATTACAGGCAATACGACGTATTCCGATGACAATGAGTGACTGGGAAGTGCGTCTAAATCGCTTTCTTGAGATGACAGACCATGTGATTTTAAAGGATGCGGGAAAAGTTACGGCAGAACTAGCGAAAGAGTTTGCCGAAAGTGAGTTTGAAAAATACCGCATTGTGCAAGATTCGCTGTTCCAAAGCGATTTCGATAGATTTGCCGCTCAGGTCAACGCACTCAAGAAAGAAAACCCCGCATCGAAGAAAGTTTTGCCAAACAATGCCACAGACTAAAAAGATGAGGAGGTCGGATTATGAAAGAATCACCTCAAGAAAAAGCTTTTCGAGAAATATTGCCTGATGGCATGTCTGACAAAGTTAACGTCACTCAAAGCTATCATTTATATCTGAATATAGTTAACAGTCATTTGAGAACTATATATGGCGGCCGCGCAGATTTGGATGCGAGGTTAAACGCATATTTTCGTAGCCCTGAATACCGCAAAGCATGTCGTAATGGAACTCGTATCAAGGACATAGAGTTACTGCAAAGAGAAGATATTGAACAAATGTTACGCGAAGACGAACTGTATTCCTTAAAAATAAACGAACTGTTACAACTTTATCGGGCGTTTAACGAACTATCCCCGGAAACTTACAATTATAGTTACGCGCATGAATTGGCATCAATCCTCGGTATTCTTCCAGATATAGAGGAGCAGGCTCTATTGTGCTGGCTTGTTCAAAGAAAAGGCATTACAAAGCATGAACGGGAACAATTATATTCACAAATTAAAGTAAATAATAATCTTTTAAATTGCATTATTCATATACTGGCAAAATTGTGTCTGCCTGGATTCCAACTGTCATTTCCCCATGTTGGCTGTGTCATGACACAACAGAGAGGGAAATTCTATTATCGTGGGGAGAATGCCTTCTATAAGTCGTCAAAAGCCGTTATTTATCGTAAGAGTAATAACTTACAACCGATTATAAATCACGTTGTGAATCGCTTGCGATTCTACGAATGTTGGGATTTACTGGATCAATTTAATGCTGTGAAACATTGGCACTATAGCGAAATTAACTATATGGCATTGGCCCAACATTATGGGCTATATACACCAATGATTGATATTACCAGTGATTTGAATGTAGCTTTGTTTTTCGCTTGCTGCAAATTAGACACCACCACTCGTAAATGGCGTCCTTTGCAAAGGAGTGAAATTGAGTTTAAAAATTCACGCAAAAAAGTTGCCAAATTTGGTGGTGATTCGAGATACGGGATTCTTTATCGTACGCCTGTTGAGATTACTGATATGAAATGGGCTATCACAGGAGACAACGTGGAACAACAACTTATTACACCAGTTGGTTACCAGCCTTTTATGCGTTGCAGTCACCAATATAGCTATATGATGTTGACGCATGATGATAAATATGACTTGCGGCGTGACCCGCTATTCAGCAAGTATAAAATTAAGCTGGATGAAGAGTTATGTAATTGGATATATGCGAAAATGGATTGTGGAAATAAAGTCTTCCCTTATTACGACCCAGATATATCTCAAGCGATTGAAGAAATAAATGACAAAACATCATTTTCCGAATCCGTGTTCCAAACAGCTATGAGCAAAATGAATGAGGTTTTACATCTTGATACAGATACAGTTCGCCAAATGCTATCGAAAAACGGATTTACAATAAAAGACAACGCACGCCCTATTAGTATCGAAGGAATAAAGAAAATTAATTCGCAGTATAGTGTTTCAGATGCTATTGAAAAAACAAATATTTCTCCCATATCATCTCCTCTATTGATTCTTCCTCAGGATATGTTGTTAGATAAGGATTCCAATTTGCTTATGTGACGCCTTTATTTCACATTATTCATATAACGGAAGCTCATTCAATAAATATGAGAATGTTGACCGATACAAATGTATTTGTGCGTTTGGCAGTTGTAGCTGATGACGACAGGCAACTGAATCAGGCGAAAAGATTATTCGAA
>Ga0099364_10008119_pt1 | contig 14841 bp, 12 predicted proteins | sample TergutTh196P3_FD_73070 | JGI IMG/M metagenome (GOLD analysis project Ga0099364, IMG submission 73070) | Microcerotermes parvus P3 segment gut microbial communities from Pointe-Noire, Republic of the Congo - Th196 P3 | ecosystem: Host-associated > Arthropoda: Insects > Digestive system > Gut ... | reverse complement strand
TATATTAATAACGGAGGTTTTTGTGGAAACTGATAATGACATTCTTGCAGAGTATGTTGAAGAATCTCGCGAGCATCTCATTAAGATAGAAGAGATTTTTGAGCACATCCAAAAAACGGGTGAAGTTAAGCTCAATTCTATAAATGAATTGTTTCGCGCTATACATACCATAAAAGGCTCTGCAGGCTTTTTAGGCTTAACAAGCATCGGCACGCTTACCCATGCAATGGAGAGTCTTTTGGACTCGCTCCGCGAGGGCAGGCTCTCTATAACTCAACCCATGTCAGACGCTCTTATGGAAGGCACCGATATGCTAAGCGATATGTTTGACGATGTCAATAAAAGCAATAACGTAAATGTTAGCGAACTTGTAACTATCTTAAAAGATTTGAACAGCGGAAACGTGCCAGAAGCAGTGGCTCCTGCGCCTCAGGCTCAGGCAGAGCCAGAACCGGTAGAAGAAAAACGCTCCGTTGCAGATGTACTGGCTCAATTCCCGGAATTAGCGCAATTTGCGGCTGCAGAACCAGCCCCTGCAGCGCCAGCGTCCGAACCAAAACCAGTAGCAACGCCAACGCCTGCAGCTCCAGCTCCAACGCAAGATGACGGCAGCAAACAGCAAGAGAATGGCGGAAAACACGAAGAGTTTTTGCGCATAAAAGTTGACCTCCTTGATCGCCTTATGATGCTGGCTGGAGAACTTGTTCTTGTTCGCAACCAACAGCTAATGCACCTAGAGCAGGCAGATTCCACATTCCGCAGCATAACCCAAAGCCTTGATTCTGTTACAACGGAGCTTCAAGAGACAATAATGCGCACCCGAATGCAGCCCATTGGCACCGTATTTTCTCGTTTTTCTAGAATGGTGCGCGAACTTTCTCGCAAGCTTGGCAAAAAAATTGACTTTGAGACCGAGGGCGATGAAGTTGAACTAGACAAAAATATTTTGGAAGCCATTGGCGACCCTCTAACCCACTTGGTTCGCAATGCTTGCGACCACGGCGTTGAAAACCCAGAAGACAGAATTGCCGCTGGCAAATCCGAATTTGGCAAAGTAACTCTCTCGGCATACCACGAAAGCGGACAAATCCATGTGGATATCAAGGACGACGGCAAGGGTTTAAAGAAGGAAGTTATCCGGCGGAAATGCTTGGAAAAAGGTTTAAAAACAGAAGATGAAATCTCAAGAATGAGCGAGCAAGACATACTCAATCTGGTGCTTTTGCCAGGTTTCTCCACGGCCTCGTCAATTACCGATGTTTCCGGGCGCGGCGTGGGAATGGATGTTGTGAAAACCGGCGTTGAAAAATTCGGCGGCTCAGTATCTTTGACATCCATTGAAGGCGAAGGCTCGGTTGTGAAACTGCGCTTGCCATTGACACTCGCAATAATACCTTCTCTAATAGTTCAAAGCGGCGACGAGCGTTTTGCAATTCCGCAAGTAAATTTGGAAGAACTTGTTTGCCTTTACGACAAAGACGCATTTACAAGAATTGAGTGCGCAGGCGCAAGAGAAGTGTTCCGTTTGCGCGATACTCTGCTCCCGATGGTTCGCTTGCGCGAGGCTCTTGCCAGAGAAAAAATGTTTGACGAAGACACTCTTTCCGAAGTTACGGAGCAAAATTCCGAGGCTCGCAAAGAAATGGCCGAGAAATATAAAGAAGCAGAAGAAGGCGGCCACCCAATTCATTATTCGCTCAACTTTGCAGTTTTGCGTTCAGGAAGCCTGCGTTTTGGCTTGATTATAGATCGCATCCACGGCAGCGAAGAAATTGTGGTTAAGCCTATGCACAGAGCTGTGAAAAGCATCCCGCTCTACTCTGGAGCAACGGTGCTTGGCGATGGCAAGGTAGCTATGATTTTAGATGCCACTGGCCTTGCAAGGCATTATAATGTGCGCGATGTTGGCGGCGGAAAAGATAACAAAAAACAAAAAGCCACAACCGAAGATGGCACCGAGCTACGTTCCCTGCTGTTGTTCTCCAATGGCGGCAAAGAGCAGTTTGGCGTTTCAATGCAAGATGTCAAGCGCGTGGAAGCTATAGAGACAGTTGCCATAGAACGCATTGGCTCTCAAGAATATATAACTTTGGACGGAGTTTCTACGCGCGTTGTGCGTTTGGAAGATGGTCTCCATGTTCAGAGCAGCGAACAGCCGGAAAATATGTTCTTTCTAATTCCGCAAAACGCTCGCAAACCTTATGGCTTGCTGGTTGAAAAATTAATAGATAGCGGTCATTACGAGGTTAAACTCAACAAAGAAAGCTATCAGGCAGAGGGCGTGGAAGGCACTGCCCTAATCAAAAAGAAAATGACAGTTCTGGTTAATTTGGAGCAATTGATGCACCTTGTTGACGGAATGTGGTATGGAGGTCAAGCATGAACTTAGACGAAACAGACGCTTTGATGAATTCAACCCTGCAAATGTGCACATTTCGCATGGCAAATCGCTTGTTTGGAGTTAATATCCTAGATGTAAAGGAAGTTAACGAAAACACAAATGTAACCCCAATTTACCATGCGCCTTCGGATATTTGCGGTTATATAAATATCCGCGGGCAAATCCTGCTTGTGGTTAATTTGCGAGAAACCTTTGGTTTTGACCAAAGGCATAAAGCTGAGGCTGGGCACGGCAAGGTTGTGGTGTTCAAGCCAAGCGTGGATGAGCCATTTGGCATTATGGTAGATGAGGTTTGCGATGTTGTTTCCGTTGAGCACAGCCGCATTGTGGACAGGCGCGCCGGCGAATCAAATGCTTCCGATGCGGTAAGAGAGCTTCGCCGAGCCAAAGATGGCATTGTAATGGGCGTTTGCCCGTTAGACAAGGAATTGCTCCTTGTTTTGAATGCGCGTCATATCTTGGGAAAACAGGCGGTGAAGTCGCTGGATAGCAAATAAAACGGAGGCATTATGTCAGCAGAGCTAGAAGCTAAAATGGAGAAAGCAGTTGATGCTACTCATCGGGAATTTGCCAGATTGCGCACAGGGCAGGCATCGCCAGCTATCTTGAACGATGTAAAATTGGAATATTACGGAGCGCAAACCCCCATCTCGCAGATAGCCACCATAAAAAGCCCCGAACCGAGAATGCTATTTGTTACCCCTTGGGAAAAACAATTCGTAGACCCTATATGCAAGGCTATTTTGGCTGCAAACTTAGGCCTAAACCCCTCAAAAGAAGGCGATGGAGTTAGAATCGCAATGCCTATTCTAACCGCTGAACGCAGGCAAGAGCTGGTGAAAATGGCAAAGAAACACGCAGAAGACGGACGCACAGCCATAAGAAACTTGCGCAGGGAAGCCAACGACGTCATTAAAAAGAACAAGGAACTGCCAGAAGACGAATCCAAAAAAGAAATAGAGAATGTTCAAAAAATCACTGATAAATTTATTGGTGCAATAGACGCTGCCTTGGCAGAAAAGGAAGCTGATATTTTGAAGGTTTAGGTTATGGATAAAGAAATCCAGTTAGAAGAGGCTGCAAAGATATATTTTGGCAGAGCCAAAAAAGCCTTTGCAAATGCACGCCAAAAAATAAAAAAAGCAGCTTTGCGCGAGTCCGTGGAGCTAGACCTGTCTGATATGGGACTTTGCGAGCTTCCGCAAGAACTTTTCGCATTTAAAAAACTTGAAAAGCTGGTTTTAGACGACAATAAAATAGCCTACATCCCAGAAGAAATAACAGAATTAAAGAATCTGCGGCATTTATCAATCAAAGGCAATGGCATTATGGTTTTGCCAAAAAACCTGAGCAAGCTAAAAAAGCTGGAAAGACTATACGTTGGCTACAACACCATATCTAAACTGCCCGATTCAATATGCGATTTGCAAAAATTAAAAATGCTCAACGCCGCCAGCAATCTGTTAACTGCCCTGCCCAAAAACATAGGCAATTTAAAATCTCTTTTAAAGCTGAGCCTGCACGACAACATGGTTGCCTCCCTGCCCAAGTCAATTGGCGATTTGAAAAAATTAAAGGAACTCATTTTAGACAATAATAGCTTGAAGTCCGTCCCTGCAACACTGGCAAACCTGCGCAATTTAGAGGAATTGGTACTTTCTGGAAACGAGTTGAAGAGCATTCCAAAGGAATTTTCAGGATTTAAAAAACTCAACGAACTCCTTTTAGACGAAAATCAGCTGAAAACCCTGCCGCCAAGCTTGGCAAAATGCCAATCTTTAAGCATAATAGGCATTTTTGGCAACCCCATAAAGAACATTCCAAAAGAACTTGCGAATATAGTAAGCAGTGATTAATTCAATGTTTGGGGAGTAAATCAGCATTTTACTATATTATACCTATGAGCGTAAATTCCTACAGACATAACAAGAGCATTCTCTGCATGATTATGGCCGGAGGCCAGGGGAGCAGGCTTTCGCCTCTAACGCGCGACAGGGCAAAACCTGCTGTGCATTTTGGGGGCACTTACCGCATAATTGATTTTGTGCTGAATAATTTCATAAATAGCGGCATATTGAAAATCAAGATTTTAACGCAGTTCAAATCTGATTCGCTCAACAAGCATGTGTCTGCAGCGTGGAGCTTGAACCCAAGCATGGGGCAATATGTGGACTTGGTTCCCGCTCAAATGCGCACTGGAAATGACTGGTATAAAGGCACAAGCGATGCTATTTTCCAAAACATAAATCTTATAACAGACGAGCGTCCAGACCTTGTGGCTATATTCGGCGGCGACCATATATATAAAATGGACATTAACCAGATGGTGAACTTCCACATAAAACGCCAAGCCATGCTCACAATAGCGGCTATTCCGGTTCCCGTTTCGGAAGCAAGTGAATTTGGCATTATAGAAGTGGACGAAAACCATCGCATGATGGGCTTTGAAGAAAAACCAAAAAACAATCCAAAGCAAATACCAAGCCGCCCGGGCTGGTGCCTTGCCAGCATGGGCAACTATCTTTTCACAAGCAAATTTTTGGTGCGGCAGCTTTTGGAAATTCGCAAGCTCAACCCCAAAGCTATAGATTTTGGGCACAATATTTTGCCATATCTTTACCCTGAATATCCCGTTTATGTTTATGACTTTACAACAAATTCGGTTAAAGGCGAGCATCCAAAAACAAATGGGTATTGGCGCGATGTTGGTACAATAGACGCTTTTTACGAGGCGAACATGGATATATGCTTGCAAGAGCCTGTATTTGACCTTTACAACGAAGCTTGGCCAATTCGCACTTTCAACTGGAACATGCCTCCGGCAAAATTTTCTCGCACAGAAACTGACGGCAACATGGGAACCGCTGTAAATTCAATTATTTCAGCAGGTTGCGTTGTAAGCGGAGGCCAAGTGATGAACTCCGTTTTAAGCCCAGGCGTTGTGGTTCAAAAAGAAGCTTTGATTGAAGATTCCATAATTTTCCCAGATGTCACAATAGGTCCAGGCGCAAAAATCCGCAAAGCAATTATAGAAAAAGGATTGCACATTCCAGCGGGATTTGAAATTGGCTACAACCTAGACCGAGATGAAGCATTATTCCATTTAACCGAATCAGGAATTGTGGTACTCGCCAAGGATACAGTGATTAAGGGAAATTAGCTTGAAGGTTATTGAGCGATTTGGCGAAGCAGCGTATGCTTTGTATTATGAGCTTAGGTATTTGGTTTATCTTTTGAGCGAGTCTGTATATTGGAGTACTCTTGGGTACTTTGATAAAATGCGTTTGCCTTTTAAGGGGGCGTTTTCGCTTCAAATGATAAGGCTTGGAAGCTCGGCTGTTATTATAGTTTTTCTTTTGACATTTCTTGTTGGATTAACGCTTTCTTTTCAATCTGCGGTTCAGCTTGAGCTTTTGGGGGCGGGAATTTATTTGGTTCGAGGCATTGCCATTACCGTGTTTATGGAAATTGGGCCGCTAATTACCGCGATTATTTTAGCAGGCAGGTCTGGCTCTTCAATAACTGCGGAAATTGCTTCTATGGTTGTTCAAGAAGAGGTAAAAGCGTTGCGGGTAATGGGCATTCACCCTGTTCAATATCTTGTGCTGCCAAGGTTCCAAGCTATGAGCATAGCCACGCCTATGTTAACCATGCTGGCAAATTTGGCAGGTATTTTTGCAGGCTATTTGGTAGCCATTATTTACATTGGGCTTCCCACCGCTCTGTTTGTTTCTGAGCTAAGAGAAGCGCTCTCGGTAACCATTTTAGCAAAGTCACTTTTTAAAGGTTTGATTTTTGGGTGGCTAATAGCTTTGATTGCCGTTTCAAAAGGCCTTTCTGTGCATGGCGGCGCAGATGCCGTGGGCAAAGCCACAACCAAGTGCGTTGTGTTTTCAATAACGGCTATTATATTGGTAGATGCGGTGTTTTCGTTTTTGTTTTATTGAATTATACCGGTGCATCTGTTCGGCTTATTTTAATCTTGTTAACTCTTTGCCCATTCATGCTCAAAACTTCAAAACGCAAATTTTCCCACACAAAAACATCGCCTGCCTGCGGAATTTTGTTTAGAACAGTCATTGCCATTCCTCCGAGCGTGTGATAAGAATCGGGCTCCTCGCCTGGCAGATCGCTAAGGGAAAATTTTTCCATAATTGAATGAATATCCGTTAAGCCATCCGTTACCCATGCGTTATTCTGCATGTTCAAACTATCCTCAGAAAGGGAGGGCAGTTCAGATTCCGCTACAAGCACGGAAGTTATATCTTCTAAAGTGACTATGCCGCTGCAAACTCCGTATTGGTCTATAACAAGAGCCATTGGGTCTTTAAATTTTTGCATTTTGCGAAGAGCATCCATTGCATTTACGGATTCCGGCAAAAATAGAGGCGGTTTTATCATCGCCTGTATATTAAATTGACCGCCTGCGGCAAGCTGGCAGAGCAGGTCGTGCGCATTTACGGTTCCTATGGGGTTTTCCAAACTTTCTTCGGCAACCGGGAATTGCGAAAATTCGCTGAGCATAATAATTCCGCGCAACTCGTCTTTGCTCATATCCAGCTTGAGCCATTCAACCAAAAGCCTTGGAGTCATAACAGAAGCAATGTTTCTGTCAGACAAATTGAATACCCGCTTTACCATGGTAAGCTCGTCTTTTTCTATACCGCCTTCTTGATGGCCCTGCTTTGCCATCTGCTGAAGCTCCTCGGCTGTTACCGGGCGTTTTATACTTTCGTGCAAGTTAAACGGGCGAAGTATCACATCGCCAGAAAAATCAAGCAGCCAAACAATGGGTTTTAGGATTATTGAAAGCCAATAGGTAAAAGGGGCAAAAAAACAAGCAAGTTTTTCCGAAAATTGCAGAGCCAGCCTTTTAGGCACAAGTTCGCCAATAATCAAGGTAAAATAAGTCACAATAACAATAACGGCAGGCAATGCTACTATGCTTGCGTATTTATTTAGCACAGGCAAGCCAGCCAAAAAATTCTCAAAAGGGATTGAAAGCTTTGCTCCACCATAAGCTCCAGCTAAAATTCCAATTAAAGTAGTGCCTGTTTGCATGGTCGGAAACAATATGTTCATATCATCAAAAATCGCCATAGCTCGTGCCGCCCCCCACTTGCCATCCCGTTTCATTTGCTCCAAAAGAGATTGCCTAGAAGAAACAAAAGACATTTCAATAAGCGAAAAAATGCCGCTCGCCAACATTAGAAGAAGCAAAGTGGAGATATGGAGGAGAATCATTTGGAGGAGAAAATACAATTTTCTAAATTAACTTTATTAACCTACGGAGGCAGTTTTATGAAACCTTTATCTAAAAGAATTGCTGAAATTCATCCGTCTATGACTGTTGAAATAGATACCCTTGCCAAGCGGTTATCCACCGAAGGCAGGTCTATTTGGAGCCTTGCCGTTGGGGAGCCGAATTTTGACACGCCGCTTCACATAAAAGAAGCTGCCATAAATTCCGTGAACAAAGGGCTTACGCGCTATACTGCGCCAAGCGGAATGCAGTCATTCAAAGATACCGTTTGCGAAAAATTTTTGAAAGAAAATAAACTGACCTACTCTTCGGAGCAAATCGTTGCTACTTCTGGCGCAAAACACGCTGTTTTTAACGCAATATCCGCAATTGTCGATGAAGGCGATGAGGTGCTTATACCCACTCCCTGCTGGGGAACATATACGGAACTGGTTCGCTATTGCGGCGGAGCGCCTGTTTTTATGGAATGCTCAATTGACGATAATTTTAGATTGAAAGCGGAGCAGATTTCAAAAGCCATAACGCCAAAAACCAAAGCGATAATTTTGAACAGCCCATGCAACCCAACAGGAGTAACTTATAGCAAAACCGAGCTTGAGGCCATGGCAAAGGTAATTGCAAAAAACAATTTATACTGCATAGCAGACGAAATATATGAACATTTAGTTTACACCAAAGAGCCGCAAGTTTCAATAGCCGCATTGCCGGATATGCAAGAACGAACGGTGGTTGTAAACGGATTTTCAAAAACCTACTGCATGACAGGCTGGCGAATAGGCTACCTTGCCGCCCCTTTGGCTATAGCAAAAGAAATAGCGAAAATGCAAGGGCAAACTACGCACCATCCTTCCAACATTTCGCAATACGGAGCAATTGCCGCTCTGAACGGTCCCTTTGATTCTGTGCTCGAAATGAAACAGGAATTTGCCGAGCGAATGCATAGAATGAGCGAAACGCTGGAATCCATTGAAAACATCCGCTTTCCAAAACCCGAAGGCGCTTTTTATCTATTTGTGGATGTTAGCGCATATTATGGAAAAAAAACCGCAAACGGCACGCAAATCTCAAATTCAATAGATTTCTGCAAAGCTTTGCTGGATGAACATGGCGTGGTAATAGTGCCGGGCATAGCATTTTGCCTAGATTCCTGCGTCCGCTTTTCCTTCACAGCCTCCCTGCCAACAATCAGCGTAGCAATGCCAAAATTTAAGGAGTTTGTGGAAGGGATGGCGTAACATATATATCCTGTCAATCCTAAAATCCTGAAAATCCTGGTTTAGTTTTCTACATTACTATTCCCACTTCAAAAAGAGGTTTCAAAATGAATTACTTCAATACTTTGCCGTTTCGCATTCAGCTGGAAGAGCTTGGCAAGTGCCGTTTTATGGACGCTTCAGAGTTCGCCAATGGGGTAGAAGCGCTTAAAGGCAAAAAAATTGTGATTATCGGCGCTGGAGCGCAGGGCTTGCACCAGGGGCTTAATTTGCGCGATAGCGGGCTTGATGTGTCTTATGCTTTAAGGCAGTCTGCTATTGATGAAAAGAGAGCCAGCTTTGTGGGTGCAACCGAAAATGGATTTAAGGTTGGAGTGTATAAAGATTTGATTCCTTCTGCGGATTTGGTTTGCAACCTAACGCCAGATAAGCAGCATTCCATAGTTGTTGCAGAAGTTATGCCCTTGATGAAAAAGGGTTCTGCGCTCCTTTACAGCCACGGTTTCAATATTGTGGAAGAAGGAATGCAGATTAGAGAAGATATCACCGTGATTATGGTTGCCCCGAAAGGTCCTGGCTCAGAGGTTCGCACGGAATACGTGCGCGGTTTTGGCATGCCTGCTCTTATTGCGGTTCAAAGGGAAAATAACCCTGAAGGCAAGGGTTTGGAATACGCAAAAGCTTATGCGGCAGGCTTGGGCTGCGATCGCGCCGGTGTTTTGGAAAGCTCTTTTATTGCCGAGGTTAAAAGCGATTTGATGGGTGAGCAAACCATATTGTGCGGAATGCTGCAAACAGGCACTCTGCTTTGCTACGACCGCATGGTTCAGCTTGGCGTTGAACCTGCTTATGCATCCAAACTTTTGCAGCATGGATGGGAAACAATTTCCGAAGCTCTGAAGCAGGGCGGCATTACAAATATGATGGACAGGCTCTCAAACCCTGCAAAAATAAAGGCTTTTGAACTTTCCGAAGAATTGAAAACCATAATGAAACCGCTTTATCAAAAGCACCAAGACGATATTATATCTGGCGAATTTTCTGCGAACATGATGAAAGACTGGGCAGATGGCGACAAAAAATTGCTGGGCTGGCGCGAAGCTACAGGCAAAACTTCTTTTGAGAAAACTGCCGCTGCTGAATCCACTATTTCGGAGCAGGAGTATTTCGACAGGGGAGTGCTTATGGTTGCAATGGTGAAGGCTGGCGTTGAATTGGCTTTTGAAATAATGGTAAGCGCAGGCATGAAACCCGAATCTGCCTACTATGAATCTCTGCACGAAACCCCGTTAATCGCAAATTTGATTTCTCGCAAAAAACTCTACGAAATGAACAGAGTAATTTCCGACACTGCAGAATATGGTTGCTATTTGTTCGCAAACAGCTGTATTCCGTTGCTGGAAAACTTTATGCAGGCACAAGGCAAAGATGTTATTGGCGCAGCGTTCAACGAAGGCAAGTCCAACAGAGTTGATAATCGTCGCTTGATTGAAGTCAATGCCGCGATAAGGCAGCATCCGGTTGAAGAAATCGGCGCATGGCTGCGTAGCAAGATGCGTGGGATGAAGCAGCTGTGAAGCTAGGAATTTCCACCTGCCCCAACGATACTTTTATTTTTCAGAATTTGATTGAAGGCAAGGTTAAAGCTTCTTGCCAAATTTCAGTTGAATATGCAGATGTTCAAACCTTAAACGAAAAGGTTTTGGCAGGCGTTTTGGATGTGGCAAAAATTAGCTGCGCAGTGTATCCGCTTGTTAAAGACAAATACAGAATTTTAGACAGCGGCGGCGCTATGGGCTATGGCTGCGGTCCTTTGCTTTTGTCTTCTGAGAGCGAAAATTTCAACGAGGAGCAGCCGGTTTGTTTGCCGGGGAAAAATACAACTGCAGCGGCGTTGTTTTATTTTTGGGCTAAAAAAAAAGAATATTCTCCAAAAATTTCTTACATGCGTTTTGACGAACTTTACAGCAATTTATGTTCAAAAAATGCTGCGCAGGGCGTAACAATCCACGAGCATCGCTTTACATGGCAGCGTGATGGTTTGCATTTGATAGCAGATTTAGGCGCATTTTGGGAGCAGGAGCTGAATGCTCCGATTCCGCTTGGATGCGTGGTTGCCAAGCGCAGTTTGGGCGAGGAGTTTGCCAAAGCAATGGATGTGTGCATTCAAGAGAGTTTGCGGCTGGCGTGGAAAAGAGAGCAGCCTGTGAGCGATTTTGTTAGGAGGCTTGCTCAGATTGAGGACGATGAGATTATTTTGCAGCATATTAAAATGTTTGTCAATGAGTATTCTATGAAGAGAGGGGTAGAAGGGGAGAGGGCGATGCTTGGTTTTGAGCAGATTATAAGCAAAATTTAAAAAAAATCAAAAAAAAATAAAAAAAGTCACTTTTCATCGGATTTTACCCCCTTTTTTCCGTCTAATGCATAGATGGAAAAAAATAAAAGTTTTAGAGCCTTTTTTGAGGGTCTAAACCGTTACCCCGCATGTGCGGGGGCGGTTAGCGTTCTTTTGGCGCTTGGAGCAGCCAAGCAATGGCAAATAGCATTTTTGCTCTGTTTATGGATTTATGCTCTAAGTCCAGCTTTGCGCAAAGTTTCGTTTGCGGTTTGCGCGGTTATTCTTAGCCATTATTTTTCGCAAAAAGATGGTTTCAGCTTTATGGAAAATCCGCCGGCAAGCGGCATTGGCTATGTGGAAGAGACTTTAAACAGGCCAAATGGCTATGCGGTTATTTTGCAAACCGATTTTGGAAAAGCGAGGCTGAGCTACGCTGGCGAAAAAACGCCGCTCCCCGGCGATAGCGTTTTTTGGCAGGCCAAATGGTTTCCTGCTGCGCCGCCAACTATGCCGGGCGCCTTTAACGGTCCTGAGTGGATGCGGTCTCAAGGCTATAGAGCCAGCGGAAGCATGGAAAGCGTTCAGATTTTGAGCAGCAGATTTTCTTTTCAAAGATTTTCATTTTCAATAAAGCAAAAAGCGGAGCAAAGATTTTCAAAGTTTTATGAAAGGCAAGAAACAGCTTTGCTCATGGGGTTGCTGCTCGGCGACCGCTCCGGTATTTCCGAAACTTTGCAAAATGATTTCAGGAGAACAGGGCTGGTGCATGTTTTGAGCATTTCTGGCTATCATGTTGTTATGCTTGCCGGAATGCTCACATTGTTTTTAAGATCGCTTCGCTTGCCTCGCAAATTTTCGCAAATTTTGTCAATAGTTCTTATGTGCGTTTATGCGCCCATAACAGGCGGCTCTGCTGCGGTGTGGCGCGCGGTGCTTATGTTTTGCGTTGTTGAGTGCGGCAGCCTTTTTCAAAAAACAAAAAATTCCATAAACGCCCTTGGAGTGGCGCTGATTTTCATCTTGCTCTTTAACCCTGAGCAGGCGTTCCATGCAGGCTTTCAGCTCTCCGCAGCGGCAACCTTGGGCATCTTGCTTGGCCAGCGTATAAAACTGCCAGATTTTAATGGCAAAATAGGCAAATTTTTCTCCTCTTTTTTCATAGAATCCAGCTTTATTACGCTTTGCGCAACGCTTAGCACTTTGCCTTTGCTGGTTTTTCACTTTCAGGCATTTTCGCCAATTTCCTGGCTTGGAAACTTAGCAGTGGTTCCTCTTGTAGGCTTAGGTATGCAGGCTGGAGTGCTGTCGTTTGCTGGAGTTCATCCTTTTGTTTGCCAGATTTTTGCGGACTCTGCAACCATTCTTTTGCGAAGCGCCTCAGCTATCACTGCCTTTTTAGCGGAAAATCCATACGCCTCATATACCGTTGGGCCTTGGCCTTTGCCGCTTTTGTTTGCGGTTTCGGCTTTGGTTGTTTTGCTGCCTTTTATAAAAGGGCAAAATACCTGGGGCCGCAGGCTTGCTATTTTCTGTTTGCTTTTCTGCTCCTGCTTTTTTGTTGGCGCAGAGATAAAAAAAAATCTGTTCCCGAGCTGGAGCGCAACTTTTCTTGATGTTGGCCAAGGCGACAGCATTTTGCTGAAAAGCCCGTCGGGGCGTTTTTACCTTGTGGATACAGGTCCGCCGCTCAGAAAGCGGAGCATGGCGCGCGATAAAATTATTCCCTTTTTTCGCTCGCAGGGGATTTCAAAAATAGATGCCATTATAATATCTCACCCTCATCTAGACCACTATGGCAATATGGAGGATATTTTAAAAGAGTTTCCGGTACAAGAGCTTTGGACCACAGCTTGCGCCCAAAGCTTTGAGGATAGCGTTTGGCAGGCTGCACTGAAAACCGCTAGGTCAAAAGGCGTGGAAGTAAAGAACTTGCATAAGGGCCTGAATATAAAAGAGGAGCTGTTTCTTTCAAAAAACGAGTGGAATTTAACGGTTCTCTACCCAGATTCTTCAATATGCGAAAAAAATCAAAACAATAACTCCATAGTTTTAAAGGCTCACGGGCTTGGGCAATCGCTTCTTTTGACAGGGGATTTGGAAAAACAGGGAGAAACCGCTTTGCTGCCGCTAGATATAAAGAGCCATGTCCTCAAGCTTGGCCACCATGGCAGCAGAACCTCCAGCGCAATGGAATTTTTGGAGCGGGTAGAGCCTGGTTTAGCGATTATTTCCGTTGGCCAGAGAAACCGCTACAGGCATCCAAGCTTAGAGGTTCTGGAAAGGCTGGATAGCTTGGGGGTTAAGCATTACGAAACTCGCGAAAAGGGGAGCATTAGGGTGGAGTTTGGAGGGAATTCAGCGTTTCTTGCACGTTTTCTTCCGTATTCTTCAGCACAGAGCGGCATATTTTTATTAAATCCGCCGCCTCCTTAACCAGCTCTGCAAGCTCGTCAATGCCAACATTTGAGCGATCTATGTTTTCCAAGATCTCTTCTAGCCTTTTAATGGCTTCGCTATATTTTAGGTTCGCTGAACTCATAAAACACCCCAAAAACTAGAAAATCGGGGGTCTAGACCCTCCTATAGAGGCTCGTTTCCCTCAAAAAAGCGAAAAAAATGCTTTTTTTCAAAAAAAAATGCTCTACTTGAAAAAAAAAAATGTATTTTCAACAGAACCACCTGGAGTATTTATGGATTTATTGCAAAATCTTGAAAGTGTGTTGGAATTGTTTAAAGCGGACTACGCCAAGTTCGAGCGTGGCAATAAAACTGCCGGAACCCGTGCACGTAAACACTTGCAGAATATTAAAAAAACAGCTCAAGAGCTGCGAAATACAATACAAAGTGTGAAAAAAGAAGATGGAAGTACCTAATTGGAGATTATGGCTTAATATGTGTAAAAATTTTTCTCTTGCTGTTCTTGGAATCGCACTGTTTTTTAGCGCGGTGTCCGCTAAAACCATTCGGGTTCCTCAAGATTATAAAACCATATCCGATGCGCTCGGAAATGCGGATGCTGGCGATACCGTTTTTGTCAGGCGCGGTGTTTATAACGAGAATGTAACTCTCGTTATGGATGTAGTGCTTAAAGGCGAAGATCCTTTGACTACCATAATAGATGGAGGTCGCAGAGGGCCAACCGTTATGGGTGTGACCGAATCGGAAATTTCTCATTTTACCATTCGCAATGGCTTGGAAGGAATTCTCTGTGAAAATACCGGTGGTCTTTATATTCACAACAACATTGTTCTGGATAACCACGCCACAGGCATAGCGGCATTTATTTCGTTGCCTTCGGTTGCAAACAACGTTGTTTATGGCAATCGATGGAGCGGTATTTTAGCTTGGGGTGCTAAGTCCCTAGACTCTAAAATTGAACACAATGTGGTGCTTCGCAACGGTTTTTCCGGGCTTGCGCTGAAGGGTCCATCCAATGTTGTTGTTGTGAATAATATTTTTATGGAGAACCATTACTACGGTGTTTATGCAGATCCTGCATCCGGTCAAACTCGCATGAGCTTTAATAATATATATAAGAATTATTATCCTTTCAACCGCTTTATTAAAATAGACAGAACCAATGTCTCTTTAGAACCCATGTTCCGCAATCCATCTATCTTTA
>Ga0099364_10008118_pt1 | contig 14842 bp, 10 predicted proteins | sample TergutTh196P3_FD_73070 | JGI IMG/M metagenome (GOLD analysis project Ga0099364, IMG submission 73070) | Microcerotermes parvus P3 segment gut microbial communities from Pointe-Noire, Republic of the Congo - Th196 P3 | ecosystem: Host-associated > Arthropoda: Insects > Digestive system > Gut ... | reverse complement strand
ATAGGGTCAATCTCTAGCCCTTTATCGAGGTATTCAAAAGCCCGGATGTCATCTTCTGCCAAAAACATTACATAAGCAGCATGAGTGTAGGCAGTGGCTGATTCAGGGTTGTTGCTAATAAGCTCATTTATCATTTCTGCAGCCGCTTCTATCCGTCCGCCTTCTGCCAAAGTAGCGGCAATAATGGCAGTAAATCTGAGCTTTTCTTCTTTTCTCAGGATAAAATCTAAGGCTCTTTTTTGCAGCTCTACTGCTCTATCAATATCTCCTATCGTCTGATAATGATCTGAAAGTCGCAGGTAAGCAGCTCCGTAATTCCCAACTAATCTCGTCATATTGTCATCACGATAGAGCTTTTCATCGAATATACCACCATAAAAATAGATATTTTCTAGATTATTTTCCAGCCGCACAGGGTCAGTTCGGTCACGCGATCCTCTGGTATGAACTACTCTTGAGACCATGCCCTCGTTTATAAGATGATTATCAAACCTCGAATAATTTGAGCAAGTGATGGCAAAATAGATAGGTCTTTTTCCATAGTTATCTTTTATAATTTGAGCGACCATAAAATCTTTTATAAACATAGTATCTCGCACTGGATAAGTGATGCTAAATCTATCACCTTTAGGTGAGGCAATATTTACAGTGAGTTCTCTAGGCAAAACCATAGCTTTTTGACTATCTATTTGACTGTCTGTTAGATTTATCTCCACACCTTCCAAGTCTCTGAGATGTTTTACATACCATGGTGTGTTTAAGAGGCTCAAATTTGCCACAGTTACATCGTTTCTTATGCCGTTTATATGGCTGCTCTTCCATTTTGCAGCATCTTCCAGCAATTGCTCTGTTCTAGCGGTGGGATAAACTCTTTTTAGGCTATCATCAGCGATGCCATAATATATCCCATCTATGCTGGAGAGCAAATCATCGCCCTTGATAGATGGATAAGTATGCTCAAAGGAGTATTTATCTTTTACACTCTGGGCATACCAAAGTGGGAAGGTGTCATTATCACCATTTGTAAAGACAATAGCATTTTCTTCGAGGCTATTCAAGATATTTAAGCCATATCCAAGTCCGATAAATTCACCTGTTCTATCGTGCTTATGATATTGCGAAACCATGTTAAAAAGTGGATAGATAAGAAATAAACCTATTACTGCATATCTGATGTGTTTTTTATTTACCAGCAGATTTATCAGTCCCACCGCACCTATTCCCATTGCTACTGCCCAGATATTATAAGCAGTTACAAAGAAATAATCTCTATCGCGGACTTCTCTATCAGATAAGTTCATCACAAATATCATCGCTACAGAGACCATGAAAAAAAGTGATAATAAATACCAGAAGGAATATTTATTCTTTTTATAAGCATAATAGAAACCGTGAAATCCGAGAAAAGTAACCAAAAAATTGCTAATAATCTGGACTACTTGGATGGGTGCTTTTAGCCAATTTGCTACCACTTCAGCATCGAGGAATTGCCAAGACATATACCTCAAGAAATGATAGCCTATTTGGTAAGAATGGCTTGCCCTCCGGTCGGTGAAATTATATTCTCCAAATTGTTTCCTCAACACATAATCCATAAACAAGTCCCAAGTATGGGGATGACCTTCATTTATAAAAGGTCGAAATTCCGAGCGAACATAAAGAAAGAGGTGAGTGCTAAAGCCTATGATCATCAGCCCTATTCCCAGAAGCCAAACCTTGCTACTAATATATTCTTTGAGATACCAATACATGATACAGATAATACCAGCAGCAAAGGCAAATTTTGGTAAAACTGGGATATTATACTTTGCGCCAATATCATTAAACATAAAATATATAACAAATAAACCTACTATATATAAGATAAATTTTCCCCAGAAACTATAAGTCTTTATCTGGTCTTTGATATACGGAAGCACCATGATAAATAATAGTGCTGGTGCTATTTGGAAAACCGTTTGATGAATGCCAAAACCCAGAAAGAGGATATAGATTATCAAAAGCGGTATATACTGGTGAGAAAACTCACTCTGCTTCTTTACCCAGACTAAAGTGAGCCAGATACATAGATTGATAAGGCAAGCCATTGTAGCATAAACAGCTGCTTCCACTGCATTCATCCAATATGAAAAAGAAAAAGCTGTGAGCAGAGCAGCCACAAAACCACCCACAAAAACTATAAATTTCTCCTCTTTCCACATAGAGAGCAGCTGCACGGTGAGCAAATAGGTTAGCATCACACCCAGAGCAGCTGATAATGATGATAGAAAGCTAATCACTGCTGCATGATTGAACAAACCAAGGCTTAATATACAAAAAAACCTACCAAGCACTATGTAAAGTGGATTTCCGGGTGGATGAGGGATGCCCAGAAAACTGCTAGTGGCTATATATTCGCCGGCATCCCAAAAAGAAGTGCTTTTTGCATTGGTTAGCTGGTAGATAAACAAAGTGAATATTAATATGGCAAGTGCAATATAAGTATTCATTTTAGGAGGTATTATAGTTTGTGGTTTAAACCCTGAGAGATCAATCTCTGTTTTTTGCTTCAATATAGTCTGAATCGAAGATTTTATCTTTTTTGGCATTTTATAGCTCCATGATTAATTTCTATTTTCATTTTTATTCCCATCTTTCGGTCTTAATTCCGTTTCTTCTATAATATGTATAACTACAAAATTTGCTTATGTTTCTTTTTTTTAACTATATCATATTTTTATATCATAAGGTATGAAAATCTGTAGGGAACGCATTTATTCGCTGTAGTAATATATTGATTTTCCTGTTATGTTAGAGCGGAACGAATAAATGCGTTCCCTACGATTTTCGTGTTATCAATTTTTTTTCAAAAAAAACTCTTGACAAAAAACCCCTGCTGTATTATTTGGCTACCACAGTAATTTTTATATTAAAATTAAAGGAGTTACGATGGATAAGTTTAATAACCAGAGACCATTGTATCTTCAATTGAAGGAAATAATTGAAGAGGCAATTCTCGTGGATGTATTAAAACCGGATGAAGTTATCCCTTCCATTCGAAGCTTGGCAAAGGATTATAAATTAAATCCGATCACAGTTTCGAATGCTATAGATGTCCTAGTGGAGACTGGTATCTTGTATAAGAAAATAGGGATAGGAATGTTTGTCTGCCAGGAAGCAAAATATAAGATTTGTGAGCAGCAAACAGACAGTTTTATGAAAAAAGAATTAAGAATAGCTATTGAAAAAGCAAAGATGCTCGGAATAGCAAAATCGACAGTCACAGAAATTATAACAAATATTTACGGAGGTAAAAATGACTGAAGAAAAAAATAATATTGGAGTCCCAAGAGTTGAAGAAAATGCGGAATGGATTGCTTCGTCCCTCGCAATGACAGAGGGAGGGATTGCTTCGTCCCTCGCAATGACAGAGGAGATTATCAAAATAAATAATCTCACAAAATTTTATAAAAAATTCAAAGCCCTTGATGATATATCATTATCATTAAAAAAAGGCAGAATGATAGGTTTGCTTGGTTTAAACGGAGCAGGCAAGTCCACCCTTATGAGATGTATGCTCGGATTTCTAAAATATGAGGGTGAAATTTTTATTAATAATAATAAGATAAATCACCTCGACCATACTATCTTTGAAAATGTAGCCTTTATCCCAGATGTAAATGAGCTTGACGAAAGGCTCACAGTGCAGCAAACTATAGATTATATAAAAGGATTACATCATAAATGGAACCAAGAAATGGCAGATAAGCTACTCAAGATAAGTAATCTACCACTAAAAGTTAAAGTAAAAAAACTCTCGAAAGGCATGAAAACAAAACTATATTTACTCATCACATTATCCCTCGATGTAGATATTTTACTACTCGATGAGCCAACTATAGGTCTCGATATCGCCTTTAAAAAAGAATTTTTTAACACTATTTTAGGCGAATATTTTGATGATAACAAGCTCATCTTGATATCCACTCACCAGATAGAAGAGATAGAATTCTTACTACAAGAGATAGTCTTTCTTCACGAAGGTAAATTACTCTTGCACAAAGATATAGAAGCACTAAAATCAGAGTATAATTTAGTGACATTACCTATCGATAGAGCCGCAGACCTGGAAGCTTATAATCCACTCTATAAAACAAAAACAATAGGAACTATCTCGGGACTGCTCGATAGTAATATAAAAATAGATGGTGCAAGTTATACTCGTCCTCAGATTTCCGACATTTTTCTTGGCTTAATAGGAGGATATAATGTCACAGTTTAAGGCACTATTATTAAAAGAATATTGGACACATAAAAAATCAATCTGGTCACCACTTTATATCCAGCTTGGGTTGGTGATAGCAGCCTTTATAATAATATCAATTACTGTAGCTCATAACTATGATAGTATAAAAGATTTTCAGGAAAGCACTTGGCAAAATTTCCTACTTTCCAAAAAAAATGCAGAACAAAGAGAAAATGCGAAAGAAAGGATAGAAGAGTATAGAAATAAGTTGCAAGGATATATGGATAATCCAGATGAATATGATTATACTGATGAAGAAATCGAAGCACTTCATATCGCTTATAATAATATCATAGACTTACCAGAAAATCCCGTTGACATACCTTATTTAATAAATTCAAGTTTTTATATGATACCATGGATCATTACCATACCATTTTATTGGATCATCATCATCGTTCTAGCCGTTCGTATGGAGAGCATTGTAAATAGTGACTGGAAGAAAAAGTGTATTCTCTTTCATAGTTCACTCCCGATATCGAGCGTTCAAAGGTCACTTTCTAAAATCGTTTTTGCGATCAAAACTTCCATTTTGAGCATACTACTCTTTGCCGTTGTGAACAATTTTGTCATTATAGGATTTCTAATGTGGGTGATACCTGATATTTCTTTTACCGCTCCACTCTTTTATAACTTTATAGCTCAAACACAATTCCTCCTTTTATGCCTTTCCTCCACTTTTATCATATTGGGATTTTGCTATTTCTGTGCCACTATGATGAAAGAAAATTCTGTGCCAAAATCTATAATAGGCGTGATGGCTTTGGTAGGAATAGTATCCTGGAGCTATGTGATTACAGGTAAAACATCCATAATCTTGGAATTCTTTATGAAATTCTACAAACTGCACTTCCCAAATATAAATAATGATGTCTTTACAAACAATATATTACTTCAATGGGGACACGCAAGTATCCCTATGACCTTTACCGAACTTGAACCAATTATCGCTGCTCAATGGAAAAACTTCTTTTCAGGATATACACTGTTGCAAATATTAGTGGGAGTGGCATATTTTGGGATCGGGATATTGCTTATCAAGAAAAGAGAGGTAGTGTGATGATTTCCCCCCCCTCCCCCCCCCACTCGCAAGCTCATGGGTGGGGCATGCCCCAGTTTAAGGCACTGTTATTAAAAGAATACTGGACTCACAAAAGTTCTATCTGGTCACCAATATATATCCAGCTCGGATTATGGGCTGCAATTATCATTATATTGGCTTTCACTATAATCCATACCGATGGTTCGTTTAAAAATTTCAAACAGCGAGCTTGGCAAGATTTTCTGCTTTCCAAAGACAATATGGAACATCAAGAATTAGTAAGAGAAATGAGAGAACAACGGATAAAGGAATTAGAAGAGTATATTGAAAATCCTGAAGGTTTTACAGATGAAGAATTAGAATCACTTATACACACTCGTGATAATATTCAAAGTGTCCCACCAAAACCCATTGATATGCCTCTTATAATAAATTCTATCTTTTATATGTTGCCATGGCTCATAGTTATACCCTTTTATTGGGTTATACTAGTAGTATTAGCTGTCCGAATGGAAAATGTAGTAAATAGCGATTGGAAGAAAAAGTGTGCTCTCTTTCATAGAACATTGCCTATATCCAGCTTTAAAAGCTCGTTATCTAAGATAGTCTTTACACTCGGATCATCTTTCTTTAGCCTTTTACTCTTCGCACTGATAAACAATCTTATAATAGTAGCATTTTTGATGTGGATTATCCCCGATACTTCATTCGCTGCCCCGCTTTATTATAACCTGGTCACGATAATTCAATTCACCATACTATTATTCGCTTCTACCTTTATCACTCTCGGTTTTTGCTATTTTTGTGCTACTCTGATAAAGGAAAATACCGTTCCAAAATCCGCAGTAGGAGTGCTGACTCTTTATGGAATTTTTTCCTGGGTCTATATAATAACCGGCAAATATACAAAAATATTCGATTACTTTATGAATTTTTTTAAATTGCATTTCCCAAATATAGATATTGATATCCTCGATAATAACATTATATTTGATTATGGATCAGCAATTTTACCAATGGGATACAAAGAAAACCTGCAGCCACTTATCTCCACTCATTGGGCAAATATCTTTTCAGGATATACGCTTTTGCAAATATTGGTGGGAGTGGTATATTTTGGGGTGGGGATGTGGATTATCAAAAAAAGCGAGGTAATCTAATGGAGAATGGAGAATGGAGAATGTTTGTCATTCCGAGTGTAGCGAGGAATCTCTGATGAAACTATTAATTATTAACTATTAATTATTAATTAAAACATGGTGGAGGATAACGGACTCGAACCGATGACCTCTACACTGCCAGTGTAGCGCTCTCCCAACTGAGCTAATCCCCCGCGTGGATAACTGAGTGACATTTTTTTCAAAGGGGATTTTTTGTCAAGTAGTTTTTTTGCGTCATCCGTAAGTTGCCACACCGGGACTGGGTGTAAATAAGAATCGAGTATTGTCCTAATTATGCGGATCGGCTTTCAAAAAAGCGTTCCATAAATATACCGAAAGGATTATCTCGGAGAGATTATGTAACGGTAGAAAATGAACACCTCCACAACCTCTTCTATCTCGGAGAGATTGTGTAACGGTAGAAAATGAACACCTCCACAACCTCTTCTATCTCGGAGAGATTGTGTAACGGTAGAAAATGATTCCCCCCCCCTTTTTCTACCGTTACACAATCTCTCCGAGATAGAAAGGGTTGGAGGGGATTTCGTTTTTCTACCGTTACATAATCTCTCCGAGATAGAAAGGTTGTCAATATATGATTTATTTTGTCAATTTTGATTAAGACTATAATTATTATGATATGGAATGGATTTTTTATACCACGATCATATATATTGACATATTATTGACATTTTAATCCGTCCAGTCTCGTATTATTTAGATAAACATTTCAATATTTTAATAGCATTTGTAGCTGCACCGAGCCGCACATTATGTGCTACATTCCACAAGAAAATAGATTTTTCGTCACCAGCAAATCGAATTCGTGATACATGTGAGAGATTTGATTCTTCAAGCTCGAGAGGTGTAAATATTATATTTTTATACTCTACTGAAGGTGAATTTGATAGTATTTTAGTGATCTCAGATAGTGAAATATCTTTCATGAATTCGATATATACAGATTCAGAGTGTCCGTAAACCACAGGGACACGAACGGTAGTAGTAACTAAATTAAAGCTGGGTAGTGCAAGTATTTTTTGTGTCTCAAAAGTCATTTTTCTTTCTTCTTCAGAGTAGAAGTCGGAGCCAATCTCTCCTATTTGGGGTATCACATTTAGATCAATCTGCTTTGGATAAAGACTTACATTTTTATTTCCTTGTCTTTGGCTCTGCATTTCAAGAATTCCTTTATATCCAGAGCCAGAAACAGATTGCATGGTGGTAACTACTACTTTTTTGATAGGGCAATAGTCATTTAATGGCTTTAGTAATAAAACGAGCTGAATTGTGGAGCAGTTTGGGTTTGAGATGATACCTTGATATGATTTTAATAGGTCACCATTTATTTCTGGAACTATCAAAGGGATATTTGGGTCTCTTCTAAAGGCTGATGAATTGTCTATTACAGTAGAGCCCGCTTCCGCTGCAATTGGTGCATATTCTCTGGAAACATTTCCGCCCGCAGAAAAGAGGAGAAAATCATATCCTTTTTTCATGGCTTCTTTGGTGAGCTCTTTTATATAATATTTTTTATCGTCAAAAACTATCTCTTTACCAGCAGAATTTGCTGAAGCATACAAATCAAGCTCGGTGTATTTTATATCAAATTCTTTTAAATTTGTCAGCATCATTCTGCCGACTTTGCCAGTGGCGCCTACTATGGCAAGTTTCATATTAACCTCCTACATGGTGTAAAACTCATTCTATGCTCTTCTATCACGCCATATATCATTATCAAATCTCGATGTTTTTTCGTGGGGTATCCTTTATGCGTTTTAAAATCATAGATTGGATACTTTTTATCAAGCTCTATCATTATTCTATCTCTGGTCACTTTGGCGAGGATGGAAGCGGCTGCTATAATGGAGTATAGAGCATCACCTTTTATAATAGATTTACATATTTTATTTATCTCTTTGGGGATTTGATTCCCATCAAAGAGAATTATATCTGGCTGGATTTCTAAGCTTTCTACACACATTTTCATCCCAGACAAAGTTGCTTGTAATATATTCATTTCATCTATCTCTTTGGCAGAAACAATCTTTATTGTATAAGCTAAGGCATTTTCTATCACCCATGTATATAAGATTTCTCTCTGTTTTTCTGAGAGTTTTTTAGAGTCATTGAGCTTTTCATGGTAGGCTTGGCTTTTTAGGATAACTGCTGCTACCACGAGTGGTCCCGCGAGTGGTCCTCTACCAGCCTCGTCAACGCCTGCTACTAGGTTGTAATCGGCAAAATCTATTTTTTCTCTTTCGAAGATATTCATCTTTTTTGTATCACAAAAAATAATCTATAATAATTATTATCAAAGTCTGATTTTTCATTGTAGTTTAAATTTTCTTGAGATATAGCATCATAGATTCCTTTTATCTCAAATTTTGCTTTCTGTAGCATTCCTACTATTTTTTTACATTTCCAAATCTTTTGGACATGAACTTCTGATCTATGTGTGTAAACATGAAATGATTCTGTGAAAGATTGAAGTAGAGTGATTTGCTCGGATGATTGAGGTGAATAAATACTTCTTTGCAAGATGACACCGGGGTATATATCTTGATAATTTGTAATCTCATTAAAATTTTCTTCAGAGTTTTTCTTCGTAGAAACATCAAAGATAAGGATGCCTTTTGGTTTCAAACACTTCCATACAGATTTGAGCATATTCATGAAATCAGCTTCTGTTCTCAAATAGTTTACGCTATCAAAAGTGCAAATAACTAGATCATATAATTTTATTAATCGGAGGGTTCGCATATCAGCTTGGAAAAGAGTGATATTATTACAGTTTTTCGCATTATCGAGCATTTCCGGAGCTATGTCGCAAGCATCTATCTGTATCTCTGGAAAGCTCTTTTTGATTCTTTTGGATATAGTGGCAGTTCCACAAGCGATATCGAGAAGGGTAGCTGGGGGTTTTTTGTGAATTAATTCATACTTTTCTATGATAAATGTATGCCAATGAGCGAAATATTTTTTATTTGATAAGGTATATTTTTCGTAATATTCCGCAAAGCTGGAATATTGAGCTAAATAATATTTATTTTCGTTATCCGGACTTTGCTTTTTGAGTATATCATCATACACTAGGCGAAGATTCTTTACCATTGTATTCGGAGTGTGAATATGACAATCGCTATTCATAAGACCTACTAGTGATGGAGTAGAAAGCATATATATAAGTAAAAACTCCCGATATATAAGATTCATAACGGGTAACAAATGAGCAGGGGGAGTGACTATAAGCAAAATTTTTCTACTAGTTGGTTTACCAAAAAATTCTACAATTGAGGCAATTTTAAAAGGAACATTAAACTTCTCAAAAGCAGAGATCGCTATAGCATCATCATTGGTGAGATATTCACTCATAGTTAAATATACAATATCATCGTAAGCACTCAGATTTTTCTTTTGTTGCTTTAAAAAAATATCCACTATCTCATAAACAAGTGAATTATTTCCACAATAAAGAACCTCCAATTGTGAATGCGGCTCAGTGTAATAAGTTCCATAAAAGTCAAACTCATGTTTTTCGTTTAATATTCTAAAATCGTCCTCATTTATACAAAGTAAAGCTTTAAAATCTGCTGTTTTTTTGTTCAAAGAATCCAGATTTTGAATATTTACTATGTTATGAATACTATGATCCCAATCTTTCAATAGTTTATGTGATAAAAAAGCATTTTCCTTTTTGGTAAAGATATCAAACACCACATCAGGGTGATAATAATATTTCATAGATTGTAAAATCGCTGTGACTATGTAATTCTCTGGCTTTTCGTATAAAATAGAAATTCTACGCATATTTTTATGCTCCTCTTATTATTTCTGCACTATCCTAAAATCCCCAAATTTTTCTTTTAATATTTTCATACTATATTTATTATAAGCATTTAGTTGCGACAATATTTTGTTTGAAATCACTAGTGTTTCGAGCTTCTTATTTTGATCTATAACCTTCAGTGCAAAGTCTAGTCCATATACAATCTCACCAAAATTCGCATAAAATGGTCCTGCTATCACATTATCTGGGTGTATATCTCCATGCAGTCCTATCTTCACTACTTCTATATTATTTATCTTGCATTCGTCTAAAAATATCGAACAAATAATTACTGCTTCTTCTATCGATAAAGGTTTATATTCTCCTGATTTATACATCTCTTCTAGCTCTGTTCCCCTTAAAACAAGCAGGGGATATAATCTAACAAAATCAGGTTTTATATAACTTAGATGATCAATAGATGTTATATAGCTTGCTTGATCTGCTCCTGGTAGACCTATTAATAATTGCACCGACAATTTAAATCCAAAAGATTTTACAAGCTTGCAAGCTTCTATTGCCGTGATAGAATCATACCCTCTCTTGCTGGCAAATAATTCATGGTCGGCAAATGACTGGATACCGAGCTCTATGGTATTTACTTTATTCTCCTTCAAGAAATGGAGAATCTTTGTATTTATACCATCTGGTCGAGTAGAGATGCGAAAAAAGGTCTTGTCATCGAGATAGCCTGAATATTCATCGAAATGAGCTTGCATCTCTGATTCACTTAAAAAGGTAAAAGAACCACCATAAAAGGCTATTTCTTTGTAGAGGTCGCGGTGCTTGGATATAAATTTTTGCCCCCCCCCTACTCCCCCATGTAGGGTTGCGGAGTGGGAGTGGATAGGTGGGAGGCTATTCGTTATCTTATCTTGATCACAAAACACACACCGAAAGGGACACCCTAAATGAGGAATAAAAATGGGATATATTAAATTAATCTTCTTCATTCACACCTACAGCGCATTACATATAACTCATAACTCATAACTTGTAACTTGTAACTTGTAACTTCCTTTCCTACTTCAGCCCCAGCTTCAAACATGCATTTTTCGCTGCATCCTGATGTGCATCTTTTTTGGTAACACCTTCGCCTCTTCCTTGCAACTCCTTGTTTATATACACTTCCATAATAAATATTTTTTTGTGTTCTGGTCCCTTGTCTCCGATGTGTTTATAGTCTGGAGTAGTTTGATATAATGATTGGCAGTATTCTTGGAGAGTGCTTTTGTAATTTATTAATTCAGTCATTTGAATTTGTTTTTCAAAGCCACTAATAATAAATGAATTAATAAATTCTTTTGCTTTTTCCAAGCCACTATCTAGATAAATCGCACATATCAAAGCTTCCATCGTATCGGCAATGATAGATTTTCTCTCTCTGCCACCATTTCTGTCTTCTTTATAACTCATGATAATATGGCTACCCAGCTGGAAATTATTTGCCTTTACTGCAAGATATTTTTCACATACTATATTTGATTTTAACTTCGACAGAAAACCTTCATCCTCGCTCGGATACTTTCCAAATAAAAACTCTGCTACCACCAGCCCAAGAACTGCATCACCCAAAAATTCCATTCTTTCATAAAGTAAATTTTTCTCGTGAGAATTCTCTCTTTTACTATATGAACTATCGTAAGTGTAAGAATCGTGAGTCAAAGAAGCGATTAAAAGCTCTTTATCATGGAATTTATACTTTATTTTCTTTTCTAAATGAGCTAATTGCTTATCATATTTCGTATCTTTGACTAATTCTCGATTTCTTAATTTAATCCTTTCGACAATTTTTTTTAATAAATCCTTCAATAATACGAACCTCTTTTTATGTTTATTTAAAGAATACCAAAAAGAAAATAACCCCCTTTTTTGTCAATAACTTTTTTTACTAAATAATATAAATAGAAATTCGAAAAAAGTGCTTGACAAAAAAGGGGGGTAAAAAAAAAATGTTACTCGAGGTAGAATAAGAAAATTTTAGGAGGAAAAAAGAAAATGAAAAAATTATTATTCTTATCCGTTTTTTTGATGGTTTTGCTGCTTATAGCAGAGCCATACCCGCTTACCTTGGAGGGATTTAAATTTTCCCCCGTTAGTGTAGGTAGCTATTCGCATTATGATTATGCGCATGGCGCTTATGATGGGTTCCCCATACGCGTTCAGAACGAAAACGATGGGATGAGCCAAGGTATGTATGTTACATTTATGAACCAAGCTACGATTAATATGAACAGAAGGCAAAAATTAGCGTTCATTAGTTGGGAAGGTGAAAATCTTGCCGATTCTGATATTGTAGCTGGGACTATGCAAGAAGGATTTGGTACCCTTGGACTAGATCTTACTACAGGAAATCCCTTCTTTGCTTGGCATTTCAACTTCGCAGATGGTATCCCAAATACTGTCCATCTGGTTTATGACACTTACAACTACAACTTTAACCCCGGGACTGCCGTATCAGAATTATTTACTGTAAACGACAATGTGCGTCCTGACGGACTGCCACAGCATCCATCTCCAAACCCCACAGTTCGGGCAGAAGAATTTTCTTTTATTTGGCCCGTAGTAAAGATAGGTCCCTCACCTCTTGCCACACCTACTGAGCCCTATCAAAGAATTTATGTCTTTATGTCAAATTCTGGTTCTTCATGGGCACCGGCAAATAATACAAATGGATATATGCCCTCTTCGGCTATGAGGCTCGCTTTTGCTGATGCCAAGTTTATGGAAGATGATGAGTATTTCTATCAGTATTACTTCAATGGTATGGAAGATGATTTGATTTGGACTATCAAGAGGATAGACTATTTCGAGCGAGCTCATTATCACACCGGAACAGACGACCAGTCTATCAGGCTCTATCCAGCTTACGCAATCTCTGCGGATGGTAAAGTATCATATTCTGGTTCACTGCAAGGCGACCCTGACAAAGAATTTATGTGGGAAAGAATTGATTTATCCACTATCACACCTACTAGCCCTCCTGCACTTGGTGCTACTTATCCAAGTAATGGTATCTGGCCTGGAGCACCTGGCGAAGCATATACCCACTTTGTAGTGATAAACAACAATTATGGTGAATCACCTGCCCCTGGTGAAGACGGCTTCTATGTCCATAGAATGAATTATAGAAGAGAATGGGATCCTTATCATATAGTTGCCTTTCACCACGAAGTAGCCGAAGCACCATATCCAGGCTACATAAATGGTGAGTATAATGCGAATAATGTTTTCCTTTATGACCAATGTCATTTCACTATGTCGCCTCGCACTGTAAATCATCATACTGCCACTTTTGATGTTTACGGAAATCTCCATACACCCACCGTTTTTGGGCTTTCATTTGCTCAAGCAGGTGACTCGCCGGTAGTTCCACCTCGTGATGAAATTGAAGATTGGTACACCTGGGTAGGAGCTGAGCTTATCTATAGAATAGTATATAATCCAGCTCTTGATAACACTCGTTTAGACCGTGTATTCCCATTCCCAGAATATAATGTCGGAGCGATTCCTTTACCAATAGACCTTGATGAAGATGGCTGGATCGATGAAGACCTTGCAGTTCTAAACGATCTAGGACAGCTCACCACTTTCTTCAAAGGGACTTTACCTTTCTATCACTGGGATAGAGAAGCAAATCGATTCCACAACAATCAGCTGAAAATGTCTGATACAAACGAAGGGGTAATGGCGCTGATGTGGATTGATTCTTACAAATCTTGGAGATATAATCAAGGAAATGACCCAAGTTATGCTGCTTATGAATTCCAAAGTGAAATAATGCTCACTGTCTCTCCAAATTACGGATACACATGGACAGACCCCATTGCTTTAAGTGCCATAGAAACACCTCAATTAGTAGGAACAAGACCTTCGTTTCTCTACCCAGCAGACAGATTTATCAAAACTGGGGAAAATGAAGGAACGCTTTATTTCATGTTTACCGACGATGTGGAATACGGAGTAGGCACTACTGGTCAAGAACCAAGCTATGGTGGACCAGGAGCTTATGTAAAAGTAGCTGGTATTAACCTTAGCTGGCCACCACCTCCAAACCCTGGAAACCAAGACATAATCAGCTTTAAAACTAACATGCTTTCTCAAAATTATCCAAACCCATTTAACCCTACCACTACTATCAGCTTCGACATACAGCAGCCCGGTATGGTAAATCTAAGCGTCTATAATGTAAGAGGACAGCTGGTAAAAACTATAGTAAATGACCACTATATCTCAGGAAAACACTCAGTTCAATGGCATGGCACAGACAACAATAATAAAACAGTTGCTAGCGGAATTTACTTCTATAAAATAGAAGCAAATGGCAAGCAAGAAATCAAAAGAATGGTAATGCTGAAGTAATGTAGAATGGAGAATGGAGAATGGAGAATTACTCTCCGTAATCCATAATCTGTGATTTGTAATACAATAAATAAAACCGGGGTTTTGTCTCCGGTTTTTTTTTTACTCCCCCCCTGCCCCCCCCTCTATGAGGGGGGGGAGTTCTCCCCCCCCCAATAAATGAG